>Ga0078972_1000831_pt1 | contig 126754 bp, 113 predicted proteins | sample YelNatPaOPGAMG01_FD_67568 | JGI IMG/M metagenome (GOLD analysis project Ga0078972, IMG submission 67568) | Hot spring thermophilic microbial communities from Obsidian Pool, Yellowstone National Park, USA - OP-RAMG-01 (SPADES assembly) (version 2) | ecosystem: Environmental > Aquatic > Thermal...
TGACGAGGGGGAGGGGCAAGCGTTGCATGGTCTGCCGGCCTTTTGCCACGCCGTCCGAAAGGGCCGAGACCTCGGAAGTCGGTGACCTAAACAATGCTTGTTCCCTCTCTACTCTACAGTTAAAACTATCAAAGAACACTTGCGCGCCGAAGAAGTTCGGGGCCAAAGCCTCCAGTTCATCGATCAGGAACGGTTATCCACGTACCTTTACTCTCTGCTGACCCGCATCATGATGCTGGAAGCGGCCCGCCAACAAAATCTGCCGGTGGCCGGGTTGGAAACCAAGGCCGCCTTGGGGGCGTTGGCCCGGTAATTGGATCGCCTCCTGATGGCCCAACCTCTGGAAGAGTGTCAAAAACGCCTCGCTCGTTGTCTGGCAGAGATCGCCTGGAGAAGATACCGCCACCGTCCCGGCCGCACATTCCCCCGAAAATCCAGAAGCCGACACGGCAAATGGGACATTCAATGGCGTTAAGTCAACGGCATTGAGCATATACTCATCCACAAGAAGGGTGGTATGGCACGGTGATACCAAGGTCCCGGCAGCGAGCCTGACCATCAAGCCGCCGCGGCCAGAAGTTCCTGGGCGAGAAGCTGCATGAGGGCCAGGACGGCGTCCAGGTGCCAGAGCCGTTCGAGGGCTGCGGGTACCCGGAAGGACACCTGGGCCGGAAATTCCTCATCCGCCAGCCAGAGAATCACCTCCACCGTCAAACCCGGAAAAACCTGAAATGCCAGAGCCGCGTCGCCGGCGGCCCGGGGTTGTGCGCCCAAGAGTTTCCCTGCCTGGAGGAAACCGGCCAGATCCCGGCCGAAACGCTCTTCCAGGGGGGCGTGGGGAACCGCGTGCGGGCCGCGCTCCGGGAAAAAGGTGGCGCCGCCGGTGAGTTCGAGGGGGCTCACCAGGGGGCCCAGCGCCGCGGGGTCCACCCGACACAGGAAAAGGAGAGCGGTGAGACAAATCCTGAAACTCAGGTCCCGGGGCTCACCCTGGACCTCTATGGTGCGCCGCACCGGATCAATGATGAGGATCCGGTTCAGGAAGGGCAGGGAGAAGCTGCCCTCGGCGAGGGAGGCATTGGTTCGCCGGGCCACGTGCTCGGGGGGAAGGTTTGCCAGTTCCTGCCAGAATCCCGCGTTTACTTCATCACATCTTTCATATAGCATTGCTCACCTCAGGTCTTGGTTCCCGGTACAAAGGGACTGAAGCTCCTTCCTGGTTGCTCAAGGGAAGAAAGAGAGGCCTCGTGCGACACTGTGTTTTCTCTCGCACCCGGAATGGCAGGATTGTGATATAATATATAATTTGCTTTCTGCCGCGATGTCCGTTTACAGGTTTGAGGCTCAGGAAAAGGCGCCATCCTTTAACATACACGATTATGGCAAAATCATAGCAGCGGGGAACAACGATGCAGAAATTTTATTATCCCCAGAAAGTGGCGGTCGTGGGGGTTTCTGAAAATCCGTCGAACCTGGGTCGGGGAATAATCCTGAATATGCTGGAGGCCGGCTACACCGGCACCATTTACCCGGTGGGGCCGCGGGGCGGATCGGTTTATGGCCTGCCCATATATACGCATCTGAAGGAGTTGCCGGAACAAGTGGACCTGGCTGCGGTCCTGACCCCGGCCCGCTTTGTGCCCCAGGTGGTGGCGGATTGCGGTGAAATGGGCATTACCCGGGTGGTGGTGGAGTCGGGGGGCTTCTCCGAACTCGGCGAGCAGGGCCGGGCATTGGAGGAGGAAATCGTCCGCCTCATCGAGACCTATCATATCCGCCTCATCGGCCCCAACGGCCTGGGGCTCATTAACATGGAAATCGGCCTGTCTCTGCCGTTTTCCCAGATTGTGCCGGTGCCGCGGCGGGGCAACATATCGGTCATCTCTCAGAGCGGCGGGGTGGGTATGCACGTCATCTCCTGGATGACCAAGGAGGGCCTGGGCCTTAACAAGTTCCTGAGCCTGGGCAACAAATTGAATGTCAAGGAAAACGAGGCCCTGACCTATTTCCTGGAGGATCCGGGCACCGAGTTTATCTATATCTATCTTGAAGGGCTGGAAGACGGCCGGGGACTCCTGGAGGTGGCCAGGCATGCCACCAAGCCGATTTTTCTGCAGATGCCCAACGTGGTGTCGGAGACCACGGCCATCGCCATGTCCCACACCGCGTCTTTGGCCACCGACGAAAAAGTGGTGGACGCGGCCTGCCGCCAGGGGAACATATTTCGGGTCCTGCGGCAGAGCGACTTTCTGAATGCCGCCAAAATGGTGGGCCAAGCCCCGGTCAAGGGCAACCGCCTGGTGATCCTCTCCCGGAGCGGCGGCGAAGCGGTGGTGGCGGCCTACGCCTGTAAGCGCTATGGCTTCCGACTGCCGCCGCTCAGCAAGGGGCTGGCAGATTTCATCCTCGAGAGCTCCCGTTCCCAGATCATCAAACCCGGCAACCCCATTGACCTGGGGGATATTTTTGATTTTCAGGTGTACTCCAAAGTGATGGAGCATCTCTGCCAGGACCCGGAGGTGGATGCCGTGCTCTTAAATTATGGTCCGGTCTACGATCCGGAACGGGAAGATGCCCGGGCCATGGCCAAACACCTGATCAAACGCTCCCGGGAAGCGGGCAAACCTTTGGCCATCAGCGTGTGCGCCACCCTGGAGGAGGAAGATTTTTTCCGGGAGGAAATGGGGGTGCCGGCATTTCATTTTCCGGGGGATGCGGTGCGGGCTCTGTCCTATAGCCGGAGCTTCGCCCTGCGCCAGCCACCGGACGATGCCACCGTGGATGCACCCCGGTTTGATGATAAAGAGATAACCGCGTTACTTTCCCAAGCGGGGGGCAGCGGCTTTCTGCCTATGCCCCAGGCCTTTTCCCTGATGTCAGCCGCGGGTCTGTCGGTGGCCGGGTGGCGCATTGCCACCAATGCCGATATGGCTCTGAAGGCCGCCTCGCAGTTGGGCTTTCCGGTGGTGTTGAAGCTTTCCGCGCCCTCCCTGGTACACAAGACCGAGGCCGGCGGGGTCCTGCTGAACCTCGTTGACCTGCCGCAAGTGGCCGCGGCCTACCAGCAACTGGCAGACCTTGCCGCCCGGGAACTGCCCGCCGGGGAAGCCTGGGAGGCGGTGGTCATGCGGCAGGTGGTCGGCGGCGACGAGGTGCTGCTCGGCGGCAGCCGGGACCAGTCCTTCGGGGCGCTGGTAGCCTGCGGGGCCGGGGGTATCCTGACCGAGATTCTGGAGGACGTGTCTTTGCGGGTCGCCCCTGTCAGCCCCAAAGAGGCCCGGCGGCAGATCCTGGAAACCAGAATAGGGCGGATTCTCGAGGGTGTCCGGGGCAGGCCCGCCGGGGACCTGGAAGCCCTCAGCCGGGCCCTGTCGGTCTTGTCGCACCTTATGGAGCGCTTCCCCCAGGTGCAGGAGGTGGACCTGAACCCGGTGCGGGTCTTTCCCACGGGGAAGGGAATTTTGGTGCTGGACGCCCGGGTGAGGGTAGGGGAGGGGTAAGGAGTGAGCAATGAGTTTCGAGTTTTGAGTTTTGATCCTGAAACCTTGCGGCCGTCACCCAAAAAACCGAAAGTTGCAGCGAAGCCTTGGAGATACTGCATTTAGTCCTCGTGGCCCTGGCCGCCGTGGCGGGGGGCGCGGTCAACGCCCTGGCGGGGGGTGGCACCCTGATCACCTTCCCCATGCTCACCGCCATCGGCATCAACCCGGTGGCCGCCAACATCACCAATACTGTGGCCCTGTGCCCCGGCTACCTGGGGGGGACCTATGCCCAATTGAATGATCTGCGCTCTTACCAGCGGCAGGTCTGGCTGTTGGGGGTCACCGGCGTGGTGGGCGGCATCGCCGGCGGGATTCTGCTCCTCAATACCGGAGAGAAGGCGTTTCGTTTCCTGGTGCCCTACCTGATCCTGTTCGCCACAGGACTGATGGCCATCCAGTCGCCCCTGCGCACGTGGCTCCTGCGCCGGAGCAACGGCCAGGGTTCAGAAAAATGGGGAGAAATCGGGGTAGTGGTGTCAGTCTTTTTGGCGTCCATCTACGGCGGTTACTTCGGAGCCGGGCTGAGCGTTATCGTCATAGCCGTGCTGGCCCTGGTAATGGAAGGCTCGCTCACCAGCCTGAACGCCCTGAAACAATGGGTGGCTTTTTGCGTCAACATTGCTGCCGCCGTCTTTTTTTTGTTCAGCGGCAAGATCGTCTGGTGGGCCATGGTGGTCATGGCGGTGGGGGCGCTGGTGGGCGGCAACCTGGGGGGCCGCCTGGCCGGCCGCATCAAACCGGCTGTGCTGCGCGCCATCGTCGTTACGGTGGGCCTGGTGATTGCCGTGATTTATTTTGTGTATTGATCTGTCAGTACAGAGGTTCCGGTGAGTTTTGAGATGGGAATTTCGGGTCCGCCTGAAACCTACAATCTTTAACCTTGAACTTTGACCTTTTACTCAATGATGAGTGTGCTGATCGGCGTGTTGGCCGGCGCCTTCGGGGGGCTGGCGGGATTGGGGGGCGGCGTGGTGATGATTCCCCTCATGGTGCGGTTTTTCGGCTTTAACCAGCATCAGGCCCACGGCACGAGCCTGGCGGCCCTGATATTCACGGGCATGACCGGGGCGGTGACCTATTCCCTCAGGGGGAATGTAGACCCTGTGGCCGCAGGAGTTCTGGCCGCCACCGCCATTCTCACCGCCAGGTTTGGGGCGTTGTTTGCCCATTCGCTGCCCGAATGGAAGCTGAAAATGTCTTTTGGCATTTTTGTCATCTGCGTGTCGATTATCCTCCTCCTGAAACCCCTTTATGTCCCGTCCGCTCACGCCGTCCAGGGCTGGGTCTGGGTGGCCGTCCTGCTGGCATGCGGGATGGCCGCCGGCTTTATGGCAGGCCTCATGGGGGTAGGCGGCGGGGCGATTATGACCCCGGCCATGGTTTTGGTGCTGAGCTTCAGCCAATATCTGGCCCAGGGAACCTCGCTGCTGGCCATGGTGCCGGCCGCGGCGGTGGGGGGCTATACCCATTGGCGGCTGGGAAACGTAGTCAAGGAGGTCGTTCCGGGTCTGATCGTGGGCATCATTGTCGGTACCTTTGCCGGCGGCACCCTGGCGCAATGGCTGTCCGAGGCGACCCTGCGGCTGATTTTTGCGGCGGTCCTGATCTGGCTGGGATTACGGGATATCAGGAAAAGCATGCACTTGCGGGAGAATTTTTTGGCGGTGACTTGAGCGAATGGAAAAACGTCAAAATTCCTCCCCCCTCGCAGGGTGCGCGGACCGGGCGGAAGAGTAAGCTGAGGGTTAAAAACACGCCCCCCTCACCCCATCCCTCTCCCCCCTGAAAATGGGGGAGAGGGGGTAAAAGGCTTCCCATGAAAGACATCACCCCCCAGGAACTGGCCGCGCTCATCCAAAAGAGTAAAAAAGCCGTGGCCCTCACCGGCGCCGGCATCTCGGTGGAGTCGGGCATCCCCGATTTCCGAAGCAAAGGCGGCCTCTGGGAACGCTTCGACCCCCTGGAGTATGCCACCATCCGGGCCTTCAAAAAAGACCCGGCCAAGGTCTGGGTCATGCTCAAGGAAATGGACCGGATTTTGGTCCAGGCCCGGCCCAACCCGGCCCACTTTGCCCTGGCGGAATTGGAAAAGCGGGGCCTGCTTTTAGGGGTCATCACCCAGAACGTGGACAACCTGCATCAGACCGCAGGGAGCGTTAACGTTATCGAATACCACGGCAACGCCCACCGCTTCGTCTGCCTGCACTGCAAACGCTCCTGGCCCCGCAAAGTCCTGAATTTCAAACAGACACCCCTCTATTGCTCCTGTGGCGGGCTCATCAAGCCGGATGTGGTCTTTTTCGGCGAACCCATCCCGGAGGCGGCCATGCGCCAGGCCAATGCCTGGGTTCTGGCCGCCGATCTGGTTCTGATCATCGGCTCTTCCCTGGAGGTGGCCCCGGCCAACATGTTGCCCCAGGTGGCCAAAGAAACCGGCGCCATCATCGTGGAAAACAACCTGGAGCACACCCGCATGAGCCGCTTTCTCACCGACTCCTTTCTGCCGGGACCGGCGGGTCAGGTGTGGCCGGAGGTGATGAAGGAGTTGGCCGGATAAAGGGCCTGTCACGGCGCCAAATGGGGGAGGCGCGGCGCTTTCATCCTACGGTTTTGTGGTTCTCAAGAACGGCATATCAGCAATCCCATGACCCACGCAAGGCTAAGCCTCCCGTCGGCACAGGTGAGGACGCCCGTGCCACTTTTGGGTCTTCCCCCACGTTGCGGTCAGAGCGGTAAACAAATTTAGCCGCAGGCTTTCCCCAGGGATTTTCAGTCTTCCTTGCGAGTGAAGGTCAAACCCTCCTTGTTCGCGTCCACCAGGATGGTGTCCCCTTCCTTGAAGTCGCCGGAAAGAATCTTGGGGGCCAGTTGGTCCTGGACGTAGCGCTGGATGGCCCGGCGCAGGGGCCGGGCGCCGTACACCGGGTCGTAGCCCGCCTCTGCCAGGAAGTCCTTAGCCTTGTCGGTAAGTTCGATTTCGATGTGGCGCTCGGCCAGAAGCTTCCGGAGCCTCCCCATCTGCAGGTCCACAATCTGGCGGAGCTGTTCCAAAGTCAGGCGGTGGAAGATGAGGATATCATCCACCCGGTTCAGGAACTCGGGCCGGAAGTGGAGCCGCAGGGCCTCCATGACCCGCTCTTTCATCTGGGCCTCGTTGGTGGCCTCGGCGATGTACTGGCTGCCGATGTTGCTGGTCATGACGATGATGGTGTTCCTGAAGTCCACGGTGCGGCCCTGGCCGTCGGTGAGGCGGCCGTCGTCCAGTATCTGGAGCAGGGCGTTAAAGACCTCGGGGTGGGCCTTCTCGATTTCGTCGAACAGCACCACGCTGTAAGGCCGGCGGCGCACCGCCTCGGTGAGCTGGCCGCCCTCCTCGTAGCCCACGTAGCCCGGGGGCGCGCCGATGAGCCGGGAAACGGTGTGCTTTTCCATGTATTCGCTCATGTCCAGGCGCACCATGGCCTGCTCATCGTCGAAAAGGAACTCGGCCAGGGCCCTGGCGAGCTCGGTTTTGCCTACCCCGGTGGGGCCGAGGAAGATAAAGGATCCCAAAGGCCGGTTGGGGTCCTGGAGGCCGGAGCGGGCCCGGCGGACTGCGTTGGACACCGCCCGGATGGCCTCCTCCTGGCCCACGACCCGGAGGCCGAGGCGCTCTTCCATGTGCAAAAGTTTCTGTTTTTCGCCTTCCAGGAGCCGGGAGACCGGGATGCCCGTCCACTTGGCCACCACTTCGGCCACATCCTCGGCATCCACCTCCTCCTTGAGCATGGCGCCTTCCTTCTGGATGTCCACAAGCTTCCGGTTTTCCTCTTCCATCTCCTTTTTCAGGTTGAGCATTTGGCCGTAAGTGATTTCCGCGGCCCGAGCCAAATCCCCCTGGCGCTCCGCCTGGGCTGCGTCGATCTTGGCCTTCTCCATCTGCTCCTTGATGGCCTGGATGCGGCCGATGACGTCTTTTTCCTTCTGCCAGCGGGCCTTGAGGGTGGCGCTCCGTTCCTTGAGGTCGGCCAGTTCCTTTTCGATTTTGGCCAGACGCTCCTGGGAAGCCTGGTCCTGCTCTCTTCTTAAGGCCTCCCGCTCGATCTCGAGCTGGGTGACCTTGCGCTCCACTTCGTCGATCTCCGCAGGACGGCTGTCGATTTCCATGCGCAACTTGCTGGCGGCCTCATCGATCAAATCCACCGCCTTGTCGGGGAGCTGGCGGTCGGTGATGTACCGATGCGACAGGGTGGCCGCGGCCACGATGGCTGCGTCCTTGATGCGCACCCCGTGATGGACCTCGTAGCGTTCCTTTAAACCCCGCAGGATGGCGATGGTGTCCTCGACGCTGGGCTCGGCCACAAAAATTGGCTGGAAGCGGCGCTCCAACGCCGCGTCCTTTTCGATGTGCTTGCGGTATTCATTGAGGGTAGTGGCGCCCACGCAGTGGAGTTCCCCCCGGGCCAAGGCAGGTTTGATCATGTTGCTGGCGTCCATGGCCCCTTCGGCCGCGCCCGCGCCCACCAGGGTGTGGAGCTCATCGATGAACAAGATGATCTGCCCCTCGGAATCGGTGATCTCCTTGAGCACGGCTTTTAAACGCTCTTCAAACTCCCCCCGGTACTTAGTGCCGGCGATCAGTGACCCCATGTCCAGGGCCACCAGGCGCTTGTCTCGCAGGGTTTCGGGCACGTCGCCGTTGACGATGCGTTGGGCCAGGCCCTCGACGATGGCGGTTTTGCCCACGCCGGCCTCGCCGATGAGCACCGGGTTGTTCTTGGTGCGCCGAGAGAGGACCTGGATGATGCGCCGGATCTCGCTGTCCCGGCCGATGACCGGATCCAGCTTGCCGGCGCGGGCCATTTCCGTCAGATCCCGGGCGTACTTTTCCAGGGGCTGATACTTGTCCTCAGGGGCCTGATCAGTGATGCGGGTGGAACCCCGGAGTTCCACCAGGGCCTTCAGGATAATCTCCGGGGTGAGGCCGACGCCTGCCAGGAGCTTGCCGGTATCGCTGGTTTTGTCCGCGGCCAGGGCGTAGAAGATATGCTCGGTGGAGACATATTCATCTTTCATCTGGCCGGCCTGCCTGAAGGCCTCATCCAGGACTTTATTTAAGCCAGGGGAGAGATAGACCTGGGCATCGCCGCTGACCCGGGGGAGCCGGGTGAGCAGGTCCTCCACCCCCTGGATGATTCTTTGGGGATCGACTTCAAGTTTTTTCAGGAGTGGCCGGATCAGGCCCTCTTCCTGGGCCAGGAGCTCCCGCAGCATGTGGGCCGGCTCGATCTGGGGATTGCTCAGCCGCCGGGCCAGATCCTGGGACGCCTGCAGGGCCTCCTGGGCTTTCAAGGTTAGTTTGTCAAAGCGCATATATTAAAACTCCTCCATTCGTAAGAGCTAACTTCTTAAAGATAATAACACTTTCTTCACTGTCAAGATTCCTGGTTAATTAGCAAAGGCCTTGGGCCTTTTGCAAAATTCATTGAGAGCCTTGGGATTTTTTGCATGCAAACAAACTTCCCCGGTGGCAGAGGCCTTCCAGCCTGTGCAAGCGCAGGCTGACGCCTGCGGCTACATTTTGCAAGATGCTTCGTTGTTAACGATTGCCGGGAAGGCTGAAAGAACGGCACATGAAGATAATAAGGGGCCGCCTCCGGGGTGACCCTTCAACTGTTATTAGATGACCAGGGAAGTCCCGCTCCTGGAACGATTCCTCCTCTCCAAACAGTCCTCACGATTTTCTGACATTGTCACCGGCCGCCAATCCCTTTATAATGCTCTTTAAAAAGGACTGCCTGTGATTCATCCCTGGATAATCATCCCGGCCCGGTATGGTTCCACCCGCTTTCCGGGGAAGCCCCTGGCCCCCATTTTGGGAAGGCCTTTGATTCAGTGGGTGTATGAACAGGCCCGGCAAATTCCCGGCTTGGCGGGCATCTGCGTGGCCACCGACGATCATCGGATTCGGGATTGTGTGGAAGGCTTCGGCGGCCAGGTGGTCATGACCAGAAGCGACCATGCCTCGGGGAGCGACCGTCTGGCGGAGGCCGCCGGCATCCTGGGGCTGGACAAGCACGCCCTTGTGGTCAACCTTCAGGGGGATCAACCGGTTTTTCCCCCGTTGGTGATCGGGCACATGGCAGCCCTGGTGGACCGGGACTGCTCGGCGCTTATGGTTACCCCGGCCCGGCGCCTCACCGACCCGGAACTGGCCGCAAACCCGAACGTCGTAAAGGTGGTCTTCAATCACCAGGGCCGGGCGTTGTATTTTTCCCGGAGCCCGCTGCCTTACTGGCGGGACGGGGAACGACCCTATTTCTACAAGCATATCGGCATCTACGCCTACCGGGTCGGGTTTCTGCGGGATTTTGTCTCCTTGCCTGCCGGCCGTTGGGAGGAGGCCGAAAAGCTGGAGCAGTTGCGGGCCCTGGAGTACGGCTACCCCATTCACGTGGTGGAAACCGCAGAGGACACCGTGGAAGTGGATACCCCGGAGGATCTGACGAGGGCGGAGAAATACCTGCAAAGCAAGACCTAAACAGGCTGTTGAAAAATCACTCAACCGATTATGCCCTTTATTCCGCAAAGAGAATAAAGCCTTTCAAGTGGGAGGAGGGCCAGGGAGCAGCGGCCCCCGCCCTCTCCGCACACCTCCCTTCCAATCCCTTCATGGGCCGGGAAAGCTGGACTTTCGTCCCGGCCAAGTGCCGAAAGAGCGAACTTGTCATCCTGGGCGAAGCAAACTTTCTCGTACTGAACGACTTATGGCTTCAAAGGATTTTTTGTGGCGTTAGCAAAAAACAGCTTTATGGAACCTAAAGAGCATCTTATTCTGGCCCTGGACGTCTCGAAGCGGGAAGAAGCTCTCCGGCTGGTGCAACTTCTGCGCCATGAGATAGGGATATTTAAGATAGGCTGGCAACTGTTCCTGGCCGAAGGGCCACAAATTTTATTAGATTTGGTTGATAACCTCGGCCCGGGACATGTTTTTTTGGATTTAAAGATTTATGATATTTCAAACACCCTGAAGGGAGCCCTCCGCAATATTATCCCCGGAGTTGCCCTGGTCACGATTCATAATAACCTGGGAGAAGGGGGGCTGACGGCCATACTGGCAGAAATCGGCAGCGACTTTAAGGTCATGGCCGTCACCCTCCTTACCAGCCTGTCAGGAGAGGACCTGCGCCGTCTAGGTTACGCCTCCGAGTATGCCGATGACCCTTCCCGGTTAGTGCTGCATCAGGCCCAAATGGCGAAAAGTGCCGGATGTCATGGGGTTATCTGCTCCGGCTGGGAGGCCAGGGCGGTAAAAGAGATCTGTGGCAGGGATTTTCTGGTGGTTTGTCCGGGGATTCGGCCGCCTTGGTCGGTGGTGGCCGGCGACGACCAGAAACGGGTGGTCACCCCGGCCGAGGCTATGAAAAACGGCGCTGACTACATCGTGGTGGGCCGACCCATCCGCACCGCCAGCGACCCGGTGGCTGCGGCCCGGCGAGTGGTTGCGGAAATTGCAGAGGGGTTGGCGGGACGGGAATAGTAACCGGCGAACAGTAACTTGGACTTGATTTCCGTGGGGTGCATGGTTGCTGAGGGGTTTAAGGGAACAGGGCAGGGTTAACATCTGCCCCGGTCTTGCTGTTTCCTCTTTTTCAAAAATACCTTCAATACTATGATCATCACCGGCCAGAGGCGTATTTCTACTATTGTTCTGTCCACGGCCCTGGGGCCGGACGGGCGGGGGATTTTTCCTTATACCCTGTGGCCGGGTTACCGCCGCCTGTTGCGGATTGTCAGGGAAACTTCGACTACGGTGATTACCAAGTCCGCAACCCTTTTGCCCCGGCGGGGGAATTTCATGCCCGCCAACCCCTTTACGTGGAAATATATCCGGCGGCTGGCTGATGGCGGCATGTTGAACGCCTACGGCCTTACCAATAAAGGGCTGGCTGTGGTAGCGCCGGAGATTGGGGCGGCCTGCCGGGAAGGGTTTCAAGTCATCCCCAATTTCTGGCTGGAGTTCAGCAAAGGGGCCGGGGAGGCGGAACGGGAGATTCTTTCTGCCGCGGCGCTCTACCGGGAGCACCTGGGAGAAGCATTCTGGGCTGTGGAACTCAATTTTTCCTGTCCCAATGTGGCCGAGGACCTGGCCTGCAACTGGCGCGACGGCCTGTCCTGCCTGCGGGCCTTAAGAGCAGCCCACCCAGACCTCTTCGTGATTGCCAAGATCAGCATCCGGCATCCCTACGAGTTCGCCCAGGAATTGGAAAGGGGCGGGGTGGGGGCCATCCACGCCATCAACACTATTCCCTATGAGCTGGTCTTTCCCCCGGACCGTTTTCCTCCTTCCCCCCTTGCCAAGGTCGGGGGGGGCGGCGTTTCGGGAGGCCCGGCCTTTGCCCAGGCCTATCAATATAACCAGGGTCTGCGGCCCCTGGTCCGGCTGCCCCTCATTCTGGGCTGCGGCGTCACCGGTGCGGATGATGTGCGTCGATACCTGGATATCGGGGCCGGCGCAGTGAGTATCTGCACGTGGGCGTTGCGTCAACCTGGTGAGGTCGCCGAACTAGTCAGAAATCAGACTGCATGGTTTGACACCATCGGTTAGTATCGGGTCCCACCTGTTGCGGCCGAGCCCCTTCACTCACAGCTAACCTCCCTATCATACCCATCAAATCAGCCCCCATCCCTCAAAAGAGAAGCGCGGTCAGGCTTCCTGTCTGTATTGGCATCTTTTCAGGATTTCTTTTATTTCTACGCACACATCTGATTACAAATCCCGTCAAAGATGGCGCCAAGGAGGGTGGTATGGACAAAAAAAGGGGCATGGGTTGGCTCCGTGATCTGCCCGATCATCGTGATCTGCATATGGATTCCGCCGAGGTGCAGGAAATCCGGCAGCAATCCAGGAAGGTTCAGATGGCCCAGACATCTCTTCCCGCCACGGTTGATCTGCGCCAGTGGTGCTCACCCATCGAGGACCAGGATGACCTGGGGTCCTGCACGGCCAACGCCGGGGTTGGCATCCTCGAATACTACCAGCGCCGGGCTTACGGCAAGCACCTCGACGCGTCCCGCCTGTTTCTTTACAAGGTGACAAGGAATCTGCTTGGCGTTACCGGCGACACGGGCGCGGAGTTGCGGACCACCATGAAGGCCATGGTGCTGTTTGGCGTGCCCCCCGAAACTTTCTGGCCTTACGACATCAAAAGATTTGATGAGGAGCCCCAGGCCTTCTGCTACGCCTTTGCCCAGAGCTACAGGACCACGAAGTATTATCGGCTTGATCCTCCCGGACAGAGCACGGACAAGACCCTGGAGACCGTGAAGAAAAGTTTGGCCGCGGGATTTCCCCCCATGTTCGGCTTTACGGTGTACAGTTCCATCCCGGATGTTGGGGACGGCAAAGGAGAGATTCCTTACCCCGGTCGCGGGGATGCCATCGAGGGCGGCCACGCCATCGTAGCGGTGGGTTACGACGACAATAAAAAGGTGGGCAAAGACACCGGGGCCTTGCTGATCCGCAATTCCTGGGGCACCGGCTGGGGCGACAAGGGGTATGGCTGGCTGCCTTATTCCTACGTGTTGAACGGCTTGGCCGTGGATTTCTGGACCCTGGTGGATTCGGGGTTTGTGGATACGGAGTTGTTTGAATAGCAGCGCTCAGCCTGTCAGCAGTCAACAAAAAACAGTTAAGCTGCTATCCGGTTCTGTCCTTTGCTTCCACCAGGGGCAGAAGGCTTTTCAAGCGGGGAAGGGGCCAAAAACCGGAGGCTCCCAGCCCTTCCCCCACCCCTTTCGTTAGAGGGCTCGGCTGAAGCCGGGGACTGCGCCCCAACGCAGGCCGAACAGTTAAGCACACCAAGAGGCATAATCGCTTTCCTTTCATGACTGGCGAAGCCTGCGCTTGGAAGAATAAGGAAAGCTGAGCCGTCTTCACTGAGAGCTGGAGAGATGACAGCGTCACACAACTAAGCCGTGGCCCGCTGAATGGCCTCCGACGCGATGCGGCACAGGGCTTCCAATTCGTCCGTGGTGATGCACAGGGGGGGCATGAGGACGAGGACGTCTCCCAGAGGGCGCAGGATGGCCCCAAGTTTTCTGGCCTCAAGGATCACCCTGTGGCCGGTGCGTCTGGCTAGCGGGAAGGGCTGTCGGCTTTTTTTATCCGCCACCAGTTCAATGCCCACCATGAAACCGCGCTGGCGCACATCCCCCACGTGAGGGTGAGAAGCCATTTCAGAGAGGCGGGCCTCCAGAAGCCCGATCTTGGGGGCCAGGTTGAGGAGAACCCGGTCCTTCTCAAAGACCTCCAGGCTGGCCAGGGAGACTGCGGCGGCCAGGGGATTGCCGGTGAAAGTATGGCCGTGGAACAGCGTCTTGAATTCCTCAAACTTTCCCAGAAAGGCCTGGTAGACTTCGTCGGTGGCCAGGGTGGCAGAAAGGGGGAGATAACCGCCGGTGATGCCTTTGGCAAGGCATAACAGGTCCGGGCTCACCCCTTCCTGCTCACAGGCGAACATGGTGCCGGTGCGGCCGAAGCCTGTCGCCACTTCGTCGCAGATCAGCAGTACGTCATGCCGGCGGGTGACCTCCCTGACCTTGGCAAGATAGCCAGGGGGTTGGGGGATCATGCCGGCCGCGCCCTGCATAAGGGGTTCCAGGATCACTGCGGCCAGCTCCCCGTGGTGCTCTTCCACCAGGCGGGCCAGTTCGGCCAGGCACTGCTCCCGGCATTCTCCCTGGTCCGGACAGCGGTAACAGTAAGGGGCCGGCGCGGTAAGGGTGTCGAACAGAAGAGGGCGATAGGTTTCGTGGAAGAGGTCAATGCCGCCCACGGACACAGCGCCCAGGGTGTCCCCATGATACCCTTCCTTGAGTTTGAGGAAGCGGCGCTTTTCCCGGCGGCCTTTGAGCTGCCAATACTGGTAAGCCATCTTCAGGGCCGCTTCCACCGCGGTGGAGCCGTCGTCGGCATAGAACACCTTGTTCAGTCCCCGGGGGGCGATTTCGGTCAGCCGCCTGGCCAGAACGATGGCCGGGGGGTGGGCCAGACCCAGGAGGGTGCTGTGGGCCACCTTTTCCAACTGGGAGGTAACGGCCTGATCCAGTTCCGGGCGACGATGGCCGTGCACGTTGCACCACAGGGAAGACACCCCGTCCAGGTAGCGCCGGCCCTGGAGATCATATAGGTAGGGGCCTTCACCGCGGGCCACGATAAGCAACTCTTCTTCAACAAAGCCCTGCATCTGGGTGAAAGGATGCCAGAGGTGTTCCCGGTCCCAGCGGACCAGGGTGTCGTAGTCGTAGCGCATCAGTATCTCCGATGGAATGGGCATTCAGCCATAAGCCTTAAGCTGTCAATGATCAGTCAGGGAGCTCTGCCCGACATTTTATCACGGCCGGACGCTGGAGGGTAGGGCCGGGATTATTGTACGGAAAGGGAGGAGGATGGCTTGGCGGAGGTTTTGCGGGTTGAGGATTGACGACGGGACTCGAAGAGATCGAAACGGCGCATCTTATTAAAGAGGGTGGTGCGGCTGACGCCCAGGGCCTGGGCGCACATTTTCCGGTTCCACTTGAAACGCTCCAGGGTTTCGATGAGGATGTGCTTCTCGGCGTAAGCCAGGGCTTCGTCCAGGGTCATGTCCTTGGGCGGGATGGCGGCCGCAGAGCCGGTCTCACAAAGGTATGACGGCAGGGATTCGGGGACAATATACTCCCCGGGGCTTAAAATCACGGCTTGCTCGATGACATTTTCCAACTCCCGGACATTTCCCGGCCAGGAGTGGCGGAGACAAATCTGCAGGGCATTTTTGGAAATGCCCCGGATTTTTCTTTTGTGGATCTGGTTGAACTGCTTGATAAAGTGCTCAGCCAGGGGTCCGATATCGGCCAGGCGTTCTCGTAAGGGCGGAATATTCAAAGACACGACGTTGATACGGTAATACAGATCCTCCCGGAACTGGTTTTTGGCCACTTCTTCCTTCAAGGAAGTGTTGGTGGCTGTGATGATGCGGACATCGGTGCGGATGGGGGTGTTGCCGCCCACCCGTTCGATAACCTTCTCCTGGAGGACCCGCAACAGTTTCACCTGGAGGTTGGGAGAAGCGGAGTTAACGTCGTCCAGAAAGATGGTGCCGCCGTGAGCGTCTTCGAATTTACCCTTCTTGTCCCGAATGGCGCCGGTGAAAGCCCCCCGGACATGGCCGAACAGCTCGCTTTCCAGAAGGGTCTCGGACAGGGAGCCGCAGGCGATCTTGATAAATGGTTTGCGGTGACGGGAGGAGTGGTTATGGATATATTGGGCCAAAAGACTTTTGCCGGTGCCGGATTCGCCGGTGATGAGCACGGTGGCCTGGGTGTCGGCGATAGTATGAACCAGCTCCAGAAGCTGTTCCATCTTGCGGTCCCGAAAAAGGAAGGTCTCCTGCAGATCCCAGGGTTTCAGGCGTCTTTTCAGGGACTCATAGGACGCCATGAGTTTGTGTTGCTCAAGCGCCCGCTGGATGGTCACCCGGAGGCGCAGATCATCGATGGGTTTGGTGATGTAATCATAGGCGCCGAGCTTGATGGCCTCGATGGCCCCGTCGATGTGGCCGTGGCCGGTGATGAAGACCAGCAGGGCATCGGAATTGAGACCTTTGATTTCTTTTAACAGGTCAAGGCCGTTCATGCCGGGCATCTGGATATCGGAAAGAATCAGGTGGAAACCGTCTTCCTTGACTTTGGTCAGGGCGGCGGGGGCGCTCAAGGCAGTATCCACGGAATAGCCGTCAATGGTCAGCATTTCCTTCAAGGAGTCACAGACCAGGGAATCATCGTCGACGATGAGGATGTCTTTCGGCATCTCAATGCTCTCCCTGGACGTTCCTGGGCAAGAGGATAGTGACCCTGGTACCCTGGCCGGGCTGGCTCTCCACCATAAGTTGTCCGGCATAGCGTTCCAGGATTTTGCGGCAGATGGGCAACCCCAAACCCAGGCCCTGGGTGCCTTCTTTGGTGGAATAAAATGGCTGGAAGATCTGCTCCAGTTCTTCGGCAGTGAGGCCTCCGCCGCTGTCCTGGAAATGTATGGCAATATTTCGGGGGGTCACGTCCCCTTCAACCTTCAGCCTGCCGCCGTGGGGCATGGCCTGCAGGGCGTTTTTGATGATATTGATGAAAACGTGATAAAGATCGCTGTCCACCGGCATATGTTGAAATTCCTGGGGCGCCTGCAGGCTCACCCGGACTCTCTGATCGCTGGCCTGAAACATCATAATCTTGACGGCGTCCTGGAGGAGGCTCTGCAGGCTGTCCGTGGTCGGAGGAGCCTTCAAGGGATTGGCAGAGGACAACAGCGAGCGTATGGTCATGGACATTTTCTGGAGGCCTTTTTGGGCCTCTGTCAGATAACGTTCCACTTCCTGGGGATGGTCTTTTTGGCGTTGTGCCAAAGACAGGTAACGGTAGACCCCATCCAGGGGGTTGTTGAGTTCATGGGCCACGCATAAACTGAGTTTGCCCATGATGGCCAGGTGTTCGTAAAGGTGAAGGCGTTGTTTGAGCTTTTCCAGTTCGCTCAAGTCTTCCACCATGATGATGGCCTGGCTGGCATTCTGGGGATGCAGGGCAGGAATAACCCTCACTCCGAGAAAATGGGTTCGGCCCTCTTCAAGGGTGCATTTCAGGGTGGGCAGTTCCCGGCCCTCCTGCGTTTCCAAGACCCAGGCCACGGCATTTTTCAAGGACTCCCGCTCCCCAGCCGAAAGCCCCAGAAGAGAGGAAATTTCCTGTCCCACCGGATTTCCCCTGGCCCGGAGCAGTTTTTCCAGGGCGCTGTTGGCCCGCAGGACCTGCATGTCTTGGTCCACCAGGGCCACTCCCTGGGAAAAATGCTCCTGGATGAGGGGGCCGAAGGTCGCGCCCGGCTCTTCCCTGCTCGCACGTTCCCTGGCCTCCAGGGCCTCCACCAGAAAACGTCCGATGAGCCACCCGAGAAAGAGGTCTCTGGGCGTAAAGGGCCGGTTGTTTTCCCTGTCGGTGAGATTGAGCACCCCCCAAAATTTGGAGCCGATGAGGGGGATAATCATGAAGCTCTTGGTGGAATAAGAAAAACGCCGAATCCAGAGAGTGACGCGCTGGTCCAGCTCCAGGTCGGCGACTAATAAGGGGTGCCTCTGGCCGGCCACATAGCCCATGAGGCTGTTGCTGGCGGGGACAGTGGCAGCCTGGCGGGCCTCGGCCTCCGCACCCCTGGCGGCCAGGCCTAAGAAGTTGTCCCGGTCGTGATCATACAGAAAAATGGAGGTGCGGGCGGCGCCCAGGAGTTTCTCAGCGCCTTCCAGGAAGCGTTGTGCCATTTCGGGAAGGGTGCCGGCATCTTGCCAGGATTCTTGCAGGGACGAGAGGAGGGCTGCTTCCTCGGTGCCGGTAATCAGGTCGAGGGCCTGCCCGCCCAAGGCTTCGGCACCCTGGAGGACGACCTCGAGGTCTTTTTGTTGACTCGTCAGCAGGCGAAATTTCAAGGCCCGGGCAATGGCATGCTGCAGGATTTCAACCTGAAGGGGCTTAGTCAGGTAGTCGAAGGCCCCGAGCTTGACGGCGTTGACCGCGTCCTGAAAATTGGCGTAGCCGGTGAACACGATGACAGGAATATCGGCATAGTGGAGGCGCAGATGTTTGAGCAACTCTAGGCCCCCCGACTCCGGCATGACCATATCGGTGAGCACAAGGTCAAAGGCCTCGGCCTGGAGGAGTTCCTGCGCCTCCTGGACGCTGCCCGCCATGGCTATCCGGTAGGAAGGAGACAGGATCTCCCTGGTCAGACCCAGGATACTCGGGTCATCATCCACCACCAGGATATGTGGAGCCTCTCGCATGGTACCCCTTCACTAAAGCGGCCCCGGTGGGCCATTCTTCAGTAAGTCCCCCTCAAGGTATTGTTCGGCACAAACGGCTGATTACTTTACGCCATTTTTTCTGGTCGAGAGACCCCCCTTCCTCGAAATTGTCCCGAGAAGTTTTTTCCAGAGCGAAAGCTGCTTCTCCCCTGTCATGAAAAACCAGCTCACCGGCCCGGGTCGGGCAACACCTCGGTCGAATCTGTTTTGATACTAAATTGTGTTTAACACTATAAACACTTTTCTTTGGCAGGTCCATGCCATTTTCCAAAAAATTTGACATGAAGTCCAATTTTTTGTGCTGTCCCATGGGCCGCCCCCATCCCCAAAATATTATCATTGCAGGGGGAACGCCGGACTGAAAAACGCCGGGCTCAGGAGGCCTGGAGCGGCAGGCCGGCAATGAACCTCACCATTTCTCTGACGAGGGGATTGAGGTAGGGACTGATGATGCCCACCCCGGTGATTCTTTCGCTGAGGAAAATGGCAACGATAAGGATAGATCCGGAAATCTGCAGACCTTTATTGATCCCCTGGGCTTGGCCCGGCAGCCAGATGCTGATGAAGGACCAGGCGGCCAGAGGCGGCAGGGGAATGAGGTTATAGATGGCGACGGTGATATTGACCACCAGGACCATCAGAAACACCCGGGGGTCGATGCTGAAGAATCGCAGACCAAACGTGAGGCTGGCGGCGATATTGGCCAGCAGGATGTTGGCCACAGGCCCGGCCAGGCGGGTTATGAGGGTATAGAGGCGGGGGTACTTAAATTTGCCGGGATCGATAGCAAGGGGTTTGGGCCAGCCGAAACCGGCCACCAAAAAGCAGATGGACCCCAGGATATCCAGATGTAAAAAGGCATTAAAGTGGAAGCGGTCCTTGGCGCCGGGGCGGGCGTCACCCAGGATGGCCGCCATAAAGGCTTGGGCTTCGGCATTGATCATGATGGCCAACAGCGCCGAAACCACAAAGACGGCAATGGCGTCGATGGCCGGGTGGTGGAATAAGTCAGGAATAAATGGAACGGAGCCAAATCCAACGGTCATAGCAACTTCCCTTGTTCACGGGCGCCAAACAGAGAGAAGGCAGGGGGTGTGCCCTGCCTTCTCGGAAGAGCCCAAGGCCCTGGGCGTGCGCCGCCAGGCCCCTGGATAATGACTCAAGCTTACTCAGTAAGGTGCATGGGCCGCTTGGTAAACCGGCAGACAATAACCGCGATGATCAGCACGATGGCCGAGAGGACGAAAGCCCAGTTCAATGAGCCGGTGATGTCCTTAATGGTGCCGGCCAGCCGGGTCATGAAGAAGCCCGCGCCCCAACCGAGGAAGACCAAGCCATAGTTCATGCCCAGATTCTTGGGGCCGAAGAAGTCGGCGGTGTAGGAAGGCAGGAGGGACAAACCGCCGCCGTACTGCCAGTAAGCGATGCCCACGGCCAGGAACAGCAGGAAGATGCTGCCGGAGTTAATGATTAAAGGCAACAGCAACAGGGCTGCCGCCGATACCAGGCAGTTGAGAGTGTAGGCGTTATCCCGGCCGATGATATCGGAGTATTTGCCGGTGGCAATCCGGCCGATGGCGTTGATCAGACCGCCGAAGGACGGCAGGATCCAGGCGTTGGCCGACAGGAAGGCGTGGCCTTTGGCAGCCTTGGCCAGGATGGGGGCGGCGTTGGCGATGATCAACAGACCGGACTGGGTGCTCCCGATGAACAGCCAGATGAGAGCATATAACTGCCAGGTCTTGGCGGCTTCGCCCGGAGACCAGTCAATGGCGGTGGCAGCTTTGGCGGCGCCAGTGGCCGGTCCCGCCGCCGCGGGAGGAACATAGCCGGGTTCCGGCCAGGCGAGCAAGCTGCCGGCGATGATAACCACCACGGCAAAGAAGATGCCCATAAAAATCCAGCAGAAGGTTACCCCGCCGACTGCGATCAGATAGGAGGCCAAGGGTGCAATATACAAGGCCGCCGCGCCGTAGCCGCTGACCACCAGGCCGGCCACCATACCCCGCTGATGCGGGCCGAACCATTTCAAGGCTGCCGGGGTGGGCGCGGCATAGCCGATGCCCATGCCGATGCCGCCCAGAATGCCGAAACCAAAGACCAGGCCGCCATAAGACTTCATCAAACCGGCAATGATACAGCCAGCGGCCAGAAAGAGACCGCCGGTAATGGCGCCCACTTTAGGCCCGAAAGTATCCTGAATACGGCCGCCGGGAATCATCAATAAGGCAAAGATAATGACACAGAGAGAAAACGGGGTGGCGGCTTCGGCATTGGTGAGATAGGTCCAACCTGCGGCCGGACCCTCGGTAATGAGTTGCCCCGCTTTATCGACATTAATAAGAACATTGGTCCACACGCTCCACGCGTAGAGGATACCCAAACACAGGTTAACAGCGGTGCCGGCGAAAACTACCCGCCAAGCTTTGGCTGGAACGCCACTGGATGCCATATGATCCCTCCTTTGTGTTTGCGGTTGCCAGTTACCGAAGAAACTCTGTTGAAAAAAGAACAATGCATCGTTGTAAACCCTGGCCGAAATACGGCTTGCTCCACCTCCTTTCCGGGGCAGGATAAGGTAAAGAAATGTTGAGGATGATAAGTGAATAATTGATCATAAGAGGTTAATGGCACGCTTGGCAAGGGAAAAATTTTTTGAAATTTATCTTTATCCGTTCAATTTCCGACCCGTTTGTCCATAATGCACCTCCTGTCCCTCGGCTCTCCTTTGTCTAAGCAATTGGATTGACAAAATCTTTTCTGAAATAAGGAAATCCCTGATATTCCTTAAGAAAAAAACTTGGAAACCGGATAACCTATTGAATTATATTAAAAAAAATTCGGCGCGCGGCCTGCGCCGTTTCTTCCATATCCGCTTCGGTATGGGCCAGGGATACAAACCAGGCCTCGAATTGGGAAGGGGGAGGATAGATTCCCTGGCGCACCATGCCGTGAAAAAACCGGGAAAACCTTTGCAGATCAGCAGATTTGGCGTCGAGGAGACTGGTAACGGGGCCTTCGGTGAAGAATACCGTGAGGAGGGACCCCACCCGGTTGACAGTCACCGGGACGCCGGCCTGGGCCGCAGCCGCGTGGAGTTCCTTGGCAAGCCAGGCCCCTTTGTTCTCCAGGTCGGCATAGACGTCGCCCGCCATCAGGAGGCGCAGGGTGGCCAGGCCGGCGGCCACCGCCACCGGGTTGCCGGAGAGGGTGCCGGCCTGATACACAGGGCCCACGGGGGCCATGTGCTCCATGAGGCTGCGCTTGCCGCCATAGGCCCCGATGGGAAGGCCGCCGCCGATGATTTTTCCCAGGCAGGTGAGGTCGGGGGTGACCCCGTAGCGGGCCTGGGCCCCGCCCCAGGCGGCGCGAAATCCTGAAATGACTTCGTCAAAGACGAGGAGGCTGCCGTGCTGATCGCAGAGCTGACGCAGGCCCGGGAGAAAGTCAGGGCTGGGCTCCACCACTCCCATGTTGCCGGCTACCGGCTCTACGAAGACCGCGGCGATATCGGCGCCTTGGGCGGCAAAAACCCTGGTTACCGTTTCCAGGTCGTTATAGGGGAGGGACAGGGTGAGGTCGACGATTTTCGCCGGCACCCCGGGGCTTCCCGGTATGGCGTGGGTCAGCACTCCGCTGCCTGCGGCCACCAGGAAGGAATCGGCGTGGCCGTGATAACAACCGTCGAACTTGATGACCAGAGCGCGGCCGGTGACAGCCCGGGCCAGGCGCAAGGCGCTCATGGCCGCCTCGGTGCCGGAGGTCACCAGGCGCACCATCTCGAGGGAGGGCACGGCCTGGCATAACAGTTCCGCCAACTCCACTTCGCCGGGGGTGGGCGCCCCGAAGCTCAAGCCCTGAGAGGCTGCTTCCTGGACCGCGGCCACCACCTGCGGGTGAGCATGTCCCAGGATCAGAGGGCCCCAGGAACAGACATAGTCGATGAAGCTGTTGCCGTCCAGATCATAGATGCGGGAGCCCATGCCTTTGGAGACCAGAAAGGGGGCGCCGCCGACGGCCTGCCAGGCCCGAACCGGGCTGTTGACCCCGCCGGGTATGAGTTGCTGGGCCTTGGCAAAGAGGTTTTCGGAGGTAGGGAAGGTTGGCATGGAGTATTCCTGGAAACAATGTTTTCGGTAAAAATATTCGCCTGGCCTTGCGCCGTTCATGATATTTCAAGGCAATCATTCTGAACTTTCTTCCCGGAAATAGCGCATGGTGGTCTTTTTCAGTTCGGTATCGGAAAACAGGATTTCGTAAGTCTGGAGGCCGACCTCGCCTGCCAGGCTGGCCGCCAGGGTTTCGAGGTCCCGGGGGTCTTTGCCGTGGAGCATGGTGTACAGGTTATAGGGCCAGCCCGGGGCCGGAAGGCGGTGGTAGCAATGGGTTACCTCCTGGCGCTGGGAGAGCTTCCGGCCGACCCTTCTGACGTCGCACTCCGGCACGGCCCAGGCCACCAGGGCGTTGGCGCCGTACCCGGAAAGCTGGTGGCGCAGGGTGGCTCCGAAGCGGCGGATGTAACCCTTGGCCACCAGTGCCTGGACGGCCGCCAGAAATTCTTCCTCAGAGGCTCCCAATTGTCGGGCCAGTTCCAGGAAGGGCCGGGAGACGATGTCCAGGTCCCGTTGCAGGGACAAAATCACCTTTTTTTCGAAGTCGCTGAGGTCCATGGTCAGAGGTCAGATCATTGAGCAGTGAGCGGCATTCTTTTGGACTGCATTCCGGAAAGGCTCACCAAAAGGCGTGAAAACGCCTGTAAAAAAGCCGATTCACCTCTCCCTTGCCGGGTATGGCCGGTTGGCCCAGGCTGGGCAACCTGCCGGGAACCCTGGAAGAAAAGCCCGCCGGCAATCGGTTGCGGCTGCATTATGTGTATCAGATCCAATGGTGGTTAGGGTATTCTAAGCCTCATATGCGAGCAGGAATAAAAAAATTAGGCTTTCCTTTCAGGGCTTATTCGGCTCCTCCCCGGCAACGCCAGGCAACTGCAGCGTCACCGGATCTCCCACCTTGAGGCCGTGGCGTGCGGCGAAGCCTCCCGGAACTTCCAGCACCAGGCGCACCGGCACCGGCGGGGTGATATTGCCCTGGAAGCTCGGGGATAGATCGGGAGCGATGCCCACCACCTTGCCTCCGGCAATCCAGATAATATCAATGGAGAAGAGCATGTCCCGCATGCAGAAGGCGTGCAGGCCGGCCTCTTTCAACAGGAAGAGCATGCCATGGCCTTCCGGCAAGGAGGTGCGATGGCTCAGCCCCTGGTAAAGCTGTTCGGGGGTGCTCACGACTTCGGCGGTGACCGGGACGTTGCCGATGGTGAGGTGGGTCAGGAGGTTACCGGTTTTGGCAAATTCCTGGCCCCAGACCGGGGCGGCCAGGAGGACGGTTGCCGCAACTACCAGAACCTGCAGAGATCGGCGGGACATAGGTAGGCCTATAGGCTCAGAACAGATTTCCCTCCGGTTGATGTTCCGGACGGAGTAAATCAAACACGGTTTTCACCGGGTTAAAGGTAGTGATGGGGACTTCTACGAATACCGTGAGCCACCGGGCCATGCCGCCGTTCCAGAGACCGGGGAGCTCCAGGGCTTTGAGTTCCCGCCCCTCCATGGACTTGCGGCAGATGAACACGGCCTCGTGATCCACGTATTCGGCGAGATCAAAAGGCACGCCCTGGTCATCCCGTAAGGCGCAGACCAGATCCACCGGGTTGAAGTGGGTGGCCTTTTCCCAGATGGCCCGCTGCTCCGGGTCAGAAAGGTCCACCTGGGCTTTTTCCACGATCTGCAGGGAGATGGAGCCATCGGCTTCCTGAATCCAGAAGGGCGCGCCGCCCGGTTCGCCCTGATTGGGCACCACGCCGCAGACCCGGAGGGGACGATTCAAGGCCTGGGCGACCAAATCCCGGGCCAGGTCTTCGGGCAACTCCAGGATCCTGGGAGGAAAGTCCAACCCCAGCCGCTCCCGGGCAAATTTCAGGGTGGGCTCCAAAGACACCGGGCTTGAGGTTTCCCCCAGGGCCCTCAGGTGCCGGTGAATTTCCGCCTGCAAATCCACCAAGAGGCCCCCGAGGATTTTTTTCCATAAGATGGTGGGTTCCTTCAAGCGGTCCGGCACCACATTGTCAATATTCTTGATGTAAACCAGATCGCCTTGCAGGTTTTGGAGGTTCTGCAACAGCGCGCCGTGGCCCCCCGGCCGGAACACCAGACGCCCCTGGCTGTCCCGCAAGGGACGATTGTCGGCGTCCACCGCCAGGGTGTCGGTGGCAGGGTGCTGGAAGGAGAAGTCCACGGTGAAGCGGCAGCCCAAACGCTCCTCCAGGGCCGGTTGGACCTCTTCCAGGAAACGCCCGATGATCTGTCGGTGCCGGGGCAGGATGGTCAGGTGCAGGCGGCAATTGCCGTCCTGATCCTGAACGTAGGCCGCGGCTTCCATGAGATGTTCTTCCAGGGGGGTGCGACTGGCGTCACCGTAGGCGTGAAACTTGATAAGAGCCTTGGGCAGGTCCTGGTAATTCAGACCTGCCTGGGTGAGCACCTGGTGGAGAATCTCCCGGTAGCGGCGGCCCGCCAGCAGATCTTCCAGGCTCGTGCCTTGGGCGGCACAAAGATCCTGCAATTCCCGGTAGAAGGCAAATCGACTCAGCGAGTCGTGAAACGCCAGGAATTCCCGGGCCCGTTGCACTCCCTGGGCCAGCTCGGCGTCAATAACGCCGGTTAAGTCCTGGTTCACGTGATAGAAATAATGGAGCAGGAGCTCGAACATGCGGGTGGCGCCGCCGGAGGCCGGGACGAACTTCGTGAAGCGGCCCTGGCGGGCAGCCCCGGTGTGGCGCTCCACATAGCCCTCCCAGTCGGTCTGGGGGAGTCGTTGTATGCCGTCCTGCACCCTGGCGGCACGGGCCAGGCGGATGAAGCGGGGCGGCCGGGCAAAGAACCGCAGTTGCTGCGCTACCTGCTCCAACGTTAACCCATGGGCCTGGATCTGCCGGAGATCCTGGTCGCTCAGCGGGAAGTCCGGCCCGCAGGGCGGCAAGGACTCCTTGGAACACGAGGCGGAGGCCGATCTGGATTTGCTCATTGCCCCCTCGGACACAAAAGGCAGGTGGCGCGGCACCACCCCCCGGGAAGGCCAGAAACCATAACACCCATCTTATATTACCACGACATGAGCGGCCTGGGGGCCTTTGGCGCCCTGGACGACTTCGAATTCCACCTCCTGGTTCTCTTTGAGAACCTTGAAGCCTTCCATCTGGATGGCGGAAAAATGCACAAAAACATCCGGACCATTATCCTGGGAAATGAAACCATAGCCCTTGGATTCGTTGAACCACTTAACCCTGCCTGTTACCCGCATGAGCAAGACCCTCGTAAATTGTTGTAGGAGCTGTGCCAGGACAGAAAAATCGAATGGAGCCAAAAAAATCGCAGCGCAAACGGCCCATTGTTCCGATAGTTATCAGGTTGTCAATCCCTTCTGCCATGGACTTTGCATGAGTTGTTACTTCCTTACCAATACCCGTTCATCCTGTCAAGCCTTAAGACATACCAGCCCTTGCCTCATCAGGGGGAGAGGGATGATCAGTGACCTTTTGCCGGGCCAGCAACATTGAACCTTTCATGGGTGAGGTCTCGCTGTGGTTACAGGTGCTTGGGCTAAAAATGATACGCCAATCCCAGGTTCAGGGAATAAATATTAAAGGTTGGGTGCATGGTGAAACTGGTGTATTGGGAGGTCAGCGGGTCCCGATACTTATAAGTGAACCCGGGTGTTGCCCGCCTGAAGCGGAAGAAGAGATCAGCGCTGAAATGCTTGTTGAACATCCAGCGGAGGCCGGCATCGCCAATCAGGCAGACACTCACCGAGGTGTTGGACTGGGGGGAGATATTGAACCAATTGGTGAACATTTTCCTTTCGGCCAGCCAACTCATGGTCTGGACAGTGACTTCCTGGTCCATGATAAAGAGGCCTGGACCCAAGGCGATATAAGGCTGCAGACGGCCGAAAGGCACTTCGTCGGTGGGGAAAAAGCCATAACGGGCGGCCACCATGAAGGCGAGAGTGAACACCCGGGCTTCGCTCAGGAACCTGTTGGTGTGCTTATCATTAGGGACCGCCTTGATGCCGAAGACCGGCGGCACGTTATCTATGGACAAGGTGTCCATTTTTTGGGGACGGTAATCCAGACGGTGAAAGCTGAAATCAAAATAACAGCCGAAATAGCGCATCCAGGGGGGGGGATTGAACCGGGGAAAACCATCTTGGACAAACCAGGTGCCAAGGCGCAGACCGGCGGTGCCCGACTGGTTGATGGCCAGGTGAATCCGGCCAGGTACGGCCAGAATTTCGGAACTGACGCCGTTGGGATAGGGGTGCCGGATCGAAAAGGGGATATGATCGTTTTCGGTATGCACCCCGCCGATGAACAGCTCCACATAGGATTCTCCCCAGGCGGGGATGGCGGCCGCATAGAAAAGAGCCAAGCCGCAAGCCAGAGAAAACCATGTTTGTCGGCAGGTCATACTGAACTCCTTTTGCCCATGTCTGTCCGTTTGCCCAGGCAACAGCTTTATCCTGTTTGAGAGCCTGACGTACTGATCTATCGATACGCCTGGAGAGGCATGCTGTTGCCGTAACATTTACGATAAGAAGAGGTAATAAAGAGCAGCGGCAGTCGGTTTTTCTGTTGAATTATTGACAATCTTGTCTCTTTATCAATTTAATCAACTTAAAGTTAATTTTATTTTTATTCAAAAAGCTTTCAATTACATGAATGGCTATTGATAATGTAGATAGAGTAATCAAAGAGTATGCCAAACTTATGGAAATATAACATGCTTAAATTATTTCAATAAATATGGGTGGCGCCTTGAACCGGTATCTGTTTGTTTAAGGAATGTAACATAACCTCAGGATAACAATAACTAGATGAAACATTAAAAGAACCGTCAGGAGGAAGTAATAAGAAAAACACAAGAAGAGATGTGGGAGCATGAGTCCCAGACCGACAGGGACGTGGCAGGGGAGGGAAGGGGGTCAGGGAGGCCGAAGCGGCAGGGTGGTTACGTCGAGGACCTGCGGTGGAAAAGGTAGAGAATGAATATGATGGCAAAGATGACCAGAGGATTTCCGGCGTAATTCCACAGCACAGCGGTAATGCCCCGCAACTCGGCGAGAAGTTCTGCACCCATAATGGACCATGCAGAAAAAATTACTGATGAATTGAAATAAATTTTAAGTTTGCAAGGAATATGCCAGAAATCCCTCTGGGCTTACACGGGCTGAAAGGCCCAGCAAGATTCAGGTTCAAATTTATGGAAAGGTATGAGGGCGTTATAGGCGAACAAAGGCCTTAGGAATACTGGGTTTCTAAGATAAAGACGCCTTGCCAGTCTGAGGGGGGCGGCACCTTAATATAGGCAAGGCAGCGTTTCAAAAAGACCTTTGCCGGGCGGTCACCGGGCCTTAAATGCAGCACTTCCCGAAAGGCCTCGACAGCTTCAGGAAACTTACAATTCCGGTAACAGTTAAGTCCAACGGCAAAGGCATCCAGCCAGTCCAGAGAATCCTGGGCGGAATAGGGGCCCACCAGCTCATAGATGGCCAACGGCTGGGCCCGGCTGCTGACCTGCACCAGGTCCAATTCCCGCACCACCAGATGCTCCCTGACCCGCCGGCAGGTCTCTTCGCTCAAGAGGATCCGGGTGCCATATGCCTTGTTGACCTCCTCCAGGAGGGAGGCCAACGTCACCGTATCTCCCAGGACCGTGTAGTTGAAGCGTTCCCGGGAACCCACGTTGCCGGCCACCACCGAGCCGCTGTGCAGGCCGAGACGTTCCACCAAGGCGGGCAGGCCCTGGGTCCGCCATTTGCGCTGCAGATCGATCATGGCTTTTTCCATGTCGATGGCGGCCCGGCAGGCCCTGAGAGCGTGATCGGCCAAGGGCACGGGCGCCCCCCACTGGGCCATAAGGGCGTCGCCGACGTACTTATCCAGGGTGCCCCGATAAGACATGATGATCTGAGTCATGGGAGTGAAGTATTCGTTGAGGAGTCTGATGAGGGTCTGGGGCGGCATGCTCTCGCTGAGGCGGGTAAAGCCCTCGAGGTCGGCGAAAAGCACCGTGGTTTCAAACTCTTCGCCCCCCAGTTCCAGGCGGTCCGGCCGGTTGGTGATAACCTCCACCACCGAGGAAGCCACATACCGGCCAAAGGCCTGACGCAGCCAGCGTTTTTCCTGGGCCTCCGTGAAATAATGGGCCAGGACACTGCCGGCATAAACCAGCACCAGGCCGGTGGACAAAAGAAAGGGGGGAAACCAGACGCGGCCAAAGGCAAAGAGCAAGAAAGAGACAAGGGCAAGAACAACCAGGCTGACGCCGGTAAAAATCAGGCCGTGCATGGGCTTAAGACGGGTCAAGACCAGGCAGGCCAGCAAAAGCAGGGCCACCAGGACAACCACCCGTGGCCACACAGGAAGTTCCCACCCCCAGGAGCCTGAAAGAAGGGTGTTTAAGATATTGCCCTGGATCTCCACCCCGGACATGCGTTGGCCCAACTCGGCAAAAAACGGGGGGTAAAAGGAGTCGGCCTGGGCTTGGGGCGTGGCCGAGGCCTCCAGCATGTGCCCCACCAGGACAATACGGCCCCTGATGCGGGAAAGCGGCAGGGGCCGTTCCGGATCAATGACTTGATAATAGGACACCGTGTCGATGCTCCGGGGCGGGCCGGCATAATCGATGAGGCCTTTGACGTGCAGGGAAATGCGGGTCCCGGGGCGGATCAGCCGGAATGCCACCAGGGGCAGGGTTTCTTTGTCGTCCAGGCTCAACTGGAAACGACGCACGACGCCGTCGCCATCCGGGGTGACGATGGACAACCCTTGCCGTTTGGCAGCACTCTGAAACAGTGAATACGGACTTATGAGGACCCGCCGGGTAAAACGTGGGTCCCTGGCCACCTCAAAGGTCGATCCCAGCACCACATTGCCTGCCTTCCGGATGGCGTCGGCCAGGATGTTATCGTCTTCGGGGTTGGAGGCATCGGCAAAGACCACATCGAAAATGATGAGGCGGGCGCCCCCGGCGTTGAGGCGACGGATCAGGTCGGCGTGCAGACGACGGGGCCACGGCCAGGAGTAGGGCAATTCTTGAAAGGATGGTTCGTCAATGCCGACAATGAGGAGGTCCGCAGGTTGGGGGGGCGTCGGCCGCAGGCGGTAAAAGAGATCAAGGGTCTGGTTTTCCAGCGTGTTGCCAAAGGGCAGAAAGCTCAAGACCACCATGGCCACAGCTACCAGGAGGCCCAGCGCCACAGCGCGGCCCTGGGAACCCAGAAGGATTCCCTTACCCTTCTGAAGGATTGTCCGTTCCACCTGGCTGCCCACTTGTCTCGCTTTTGCCGGGATGGTTTTCCCCTTTTAAGTTAAGATAGCACAACCAGAAGAAAATGAAAATCCGACCATCACTTCCAGGTTCCGCCGCGCTGTGCAGCAGAAAACCAAGGCCCACCCATGTCCTTGGCAACGGACCCATCGATCAGATGAATATGTATCTCACAGCCGATTGCCTTTCCATAAACCATTCGCGGTCTTGCTGATGCATCTTGTCAATTTTCGGCGAAGCCCTCGATACGTTTATGGAGCCCGAAAGAGAAGCAACCATTATCGTGCGACCCTGGATGTGACGGTGTCAACCCCCTAATCGCACCGGCGCTATCACCAACACGATTTCTGGTACCGAGTCAGCCTCTTGTGTCGGAAATTTTGGAAGATTATCCCTAAAACGGATATCCTCTTTTTCACCATAATTACCGATTTTATGTGGTCAATAAAAAACCCTTGAGAAAAATTTGGAATGAGTTTTTTCCTTTTAGGCGAGAATTTTTTGGCGAAATTGATTTTTAGGAATAATTTCCAGAAAATTAATTTTTAAAACATTGCCATTTTTTTCAAAAAAACTTTGTTATGGGATTGCCAAGAGACCATCAGCACATTACAATTCAAAAATAAACCGAGAGAAAGGATAGAAGATGAGCAAACAATTTGTCAGGCTGGCCGCCGATATCGTTATTGCCAATTCAACCGGCAAAGGTTTTACCACTGAGCAACTCACTCACATGCTAAAATCAGTCGCGGAAACGCTGGAAGAACTGGCACTAGAACCCGAGACGACAGCAGGGGAGGTTCAGACCTCCGAAGGCGGGGCTGCGGCCGACTGGAAAGCCTCTATAGGCAAGAATACCATTACCTGCCTGATTTGTGGGTATAGCGGCAAGCTTCTTACCCCCCACCTGAAAAGCAAACACAAAACCACCCCCCGGGAATACCGCAAGCAGTTTAATATTCCCGCCCGGACGCCGCTGGTTTCCAAGGCTTATCGGGCCAAACGCAGCAAGATTGCCAAGGAAACCGGCATCGGGGAAAAGCTCAGGCAGGCCCGCAAGGCTAAAAAGGCTGCATCCTGAGACACGACCGGCTCGGCCTCCCGGAAGAGGCGCGCGGCTTTTCTGCATTGACTGGATGGATGCAGCAGGCGGACAAGTTTGAGCGGAGAAGGGTCCTTACACCCTTACAGGTGAGGCCCTTCTTTTATTTCAGCATAACATGGCTTGTGGTCGGGTGGGATGGGAAGAGATTTACCTATGGCGGGGAAAAAGGGGAGTTACCCGTCCAGCCCAACCTTTTCCATAAATGATGGCCTGGTGAGAACTTTTGGCAGGGGTCCTTCAGCGCGACCCTGCTTTTGGTACCATTCCCAGGTCTTGCTGAGGCCGGTCAGTAAATCCGTGGTGGGGGCGAAATTGAGATATTTCCTGGCCCGGGAAATATTCATGAAGTTCTGCAGCACCTCCCCGGCCCGCACCGGTGCATACCTGACCTCGGGGAACCGGCGTTCCCCCACCACCTGGCGCATCAGCCTCACCAAGGTGTTGACGCTGGTTGCCTGGCCAGTGCCCAACTGGATGGGCTCACCGAAGGGGAGGTCTGCAATCATGGCCGCCTTAATGGCCTGGCAGAGGTCCTCGACAAAGAGAAAATCCCTGGTCTGTCCGCCATCCCCATAGACGGTCAGGGTCTCCCCGGCGTGGATCTGGCGGAAGAATTTGGCGATGACGCTGCCCTTATGGTAGGAGAACGGCCCGTAAATGTTGGAAAAGCGCAGGGGCACGGTCTTTAAACCATAGCTGCCCCAGAACGCCGAGCAGTACCCTTCCCCTGCGAGCTTGCCGGCGCCGTAGGGAGAAACCGGCCGGGGCGGCATCTCCTCATGCACCGGCGGGGCCGCCTCACCCACGATGGCCCCTCCGGTGGAGGCGAAGATAAAGCGCTCCACGCCGTGGCGCCGGGCCGCATCCAGTAAATTGAGGGTGCCCGCCACATTGATGGACATATCTTCGGCGGGGGTCTTCACCGATTGTACCACCCCGGTGTGGGCCGCCAATGCGATGACGATGTGGACGCCGGCCATCACCCGGTCCACAGCTTCTCGATCTCTAATGTCGCCGACCAGCAACGCAACGGGCATCCCTTCCAGGTCTTCGGCCCTGCCGCTCGTTAAATTGTCAAGAACCCGGATTTCTGTGCCCAGACCGGCCAAGGACCTGATTAAATTAGACCCGATAAAACCGGCCCCGCCTGTTATGAGACAACATTTTTTGTCCAAAATCAGCTCACCCCCCTCAGGTTTTTGGTGGGAAAGGGCCTGAAGCCGCAGGCTTGCAGCAGGAAACTTTCAGCCCACAGCCTGAAGCTTCATTGATCCTCTGGACTTTTCCCTCCGACTCATCTCCTGCCATTGCACTGCGGGATAAATCAGGGCCTTATTAATATTGTGTTTGAACCTAAGGATGATCTGGAGCATTTCCGCCAGGATTGCATCGGTCAGGTAATGGGGCTGAAGGCCTAAGGAGAGCAGGCCGGTATGGGCCGGATTATAGTAGTGCTCTTCGGCCTCCCGGCGGGGATTCGGAATGCTCCTGATCTTTACGTCCAGGCCCAGGGAGTTCCCGGCGGACTGCACCCGGGCAGCCAGCTCCTTCACCGAAAAGGTCTCCACGAACTGGTTGAAAACCCGGTATTGACCCGCTTTTGCCGGCTGGCGGATGGCCAGCTCCACGCAGGCAAGGGTGTCGAGGATATTGAGGTATCCCCGGGTCTGCCCCCCTTTGCCATAGACGGTCAGGGGGACGCCCGCCACTGCCTGAACCAGGAAGCGGTTGAGGACGGTGCCGAAGATGTCGTCGTAGTTGAAGATGGGCAAAAGACGCGGGTCCTGCCGTGATTCCGCCGTGGCCAGGCCGTACACCGGGCCCTGGTTGAGGTCGGTGACCCGGATATCCCACATCCGGCAATAGAAGTAGAGCAGATCGCCGTCCTGCACCTTGGTCAAATGATACAGGGAGCCGGGAGCCTTGGGATACAGAAAGGTATGCTTGCGGCCTTTGTGCTCCACTTCGAGATAGCCCTCTTCGATGTCGATATTCGGGGTGCCGTAAACGCCCATGGTGCCGAGCTTGACGATGTGGCAGGCCGGGTTGCGCTCTTTGACGGCATGCACCAGGTTGGCGGTGGACACCAGGTTGTTGGTGAGGGTGAAGATGGCTTCCCGGTGGCCCATCATGGAGTAGGGCGCAGCAGGCTGCTCGGCATAGTGGACCACCGCGTCGGGGGCAAAACTTTCAAAAACCGAGAGCAGGAAAGGATAATCACAGACGTCGCCCACATGCACGTCGATGGTGCGGCCCCCGAGGGATTTCCATAGAGCCGCCCGCTGATGCAGATTGGGCACCTGATAGAGGGGCTCGCGGTTCAATTCCATACAGGCCCGGCGCCGGAAATAGTTGTCCACCACGGCTACCTCAAACCCATGGGAGGACAGGCTCATGGCCGTAGCCCAGCCCAGGTACCCGTCACCACCTAAGATCAGAATTCGCATAGTTCAATCCAACCTCACCTTGATTACTTGCTGAAGAAAATTAATGCGTAAGCTTTTTCTCCCAGCGCTTTGGAATGGGTCCTGATAATCGTCAATATATATTTACCTGGCCGAGACGGGGCTTTCTTGGTGGCAGCCCGGTCAGAGCGTTGTTATTTGAATTATCGGAAGGCGGGTTTTTTAACTTTATTAAAAAAATGGATTAAAAAATTCATCTCCAATTTAATAAAGCTTTTCGGTGAGTTGTGGGTGAATAAGTTTGTTTTCAGCTCCCGGGCGAACCCTGCCCCTGGCAGTAAGGCACCGGTCAAAATCTGCAGGGGAGGGGGCTTAAACTCTTGGTGGGCACAGGCTTTCCCGCCTGTGGAAGCGCAGGCTGAACTCTGCGGCTACATTTTGCCAGAGGCTCATTAAAAATACACCTCAGGGTTACTGCTTCCTGCCCTCCTGCCGTGTCAGCAACGCGGCGAAAAAGCCGTCAAGATTATGGTGGGCCGGGGTAGTGCGGAAGAAGCCGGGGGGCTGCAGGAATTGGCGGGCCGGGGGAGGCAGAAGATCGGGCTCAGAGGCCAGCAGGTATTCCCCGTGGTCCGCCAAAAAGCCGTTGAGCAGGTCTTCGTTTTCTGCGGGCTCGGTGGTGCAGGTGATGTAGAGAAGGCGGCCGCCGGGCTTGAGCAGAGGCGCCGCCGTTTCCAGCATCTGCCTTTGCCGCGGGGGAAAAGTGGCCAGGTCCGCTTCCCGCAGGCGGGTCTTGATCTCCGGGTGACGGCGGATGATGCCCAGCGCCGAGCAGGGGGCGTCCAGGAGTACAGCGTCCAGGCTGCCAGTCTTAATGGGCAGGTTGTCGGCGGCGTCAGCCCGGATCGGCTGGGCACAGGTTACTCCCCATCTCTGCAGGTTCTGACGCAGATTCATGAGGCGCTGCCGGTGGTTGTCCACCGCCGGCAGTACTCCTTGATTGTTCAGCTTCTCCGCCAGGTGAGAGGTCTTGCCCCCCCGGCCGGCGCCGATCTCCAGGATTTTCTGGTCCGGGACCGCCGACAGCAGGCAGGTGGCAAGCTGGGCGGCCTCGTCCTGGAAAAGCCACAGCCCTTCCCGGTAGGATGGCAAGGTGGCGGGAGGACGGTCGAAGTCCTGCAGGAGCAGGCCCACCGGGGAGAAGGTTAAGGGTACGGCCGTTACGCCCTCCCGTTCCAGGCGTTTGATCAGGCTGCCTGTATCCGTTTTCAGGGTATTGACCCGCACGGTAAGGGGCGGCACCTGGTTGTCGGCAGTCAGGCGGGCTTGCGTTTCCTCAAGGCCATAGCGGGTCAGCCAGCGGGCCACCAGCCAGTCGGGATGGGCGCATCCCACAGCCAGGGCCGCCACTATGCCGTCCTCCAGCCGCGGCAGGGGCGGCACTTCGCCGCCGGCCAATCTCCGCAAAATGGCGTTGATAAAGCCAACATGGCTGGCTGGCAGCCTCCGCCTTCGGGCTAGATTAACGGCTTCATCCACCGCCGCGTGGGCCGGTATCCTATTCAGAAAAAGGAGCTGGTAGGCCGCCAGCCTCAGGGTCTGCTTTACCAGGGGATGGACCTTGCGCCAAGGTAAATGGGACAACCGTGAAAGAAGATAATCGAGACGCAGTTCCCAGCGCTTCACACCCTGTACCAGTTCCAGCAGGAAGGCGCGCTCCGTCCGGGGAAGGTCCGGATGTTTCTTGAGGACCTCGGCAAGAAGGTCCTCCACGTGCCGCTCCCGCTCCTGGGCGGTAGCGAGAACCTGCAGGGCCAATTCCCGGGCAGTGGGCCGGGAGGAGGTGAGTTTCGGACTAATAGCGTGCTCCTAAAAACAGGGTTTCTTTCTTAGAGCAGGCTTAATAGAATATTCTCTCTTCTTTGAAGAGTAACAGAAATTTCGCAATGCTGATTTATTGAGCAGGCGGGGGGAATTTTGGCATTTAAGGCTGTGTGACTGCTTTGACGTAATCAGAAAAAGATCGCATCTGGGCCTGAATGGAGGCTTGATGATAATTGAACTGATTTTGCATTGTATCTTGAAGATGTTGTCTAGAGAATGCATCTACAAGCGTAAATTCCCCGTTGCCACACCCTGGACAAGGCTTAACGGCAGCTTTTTTTCTCAAGAACTTTAATTATCTTATCTAGTTCAGTTTGTGTCACCGGCGTCATTTTTTCCCCTTACTAACTCTTTTAACTTCTTTTAGAGAGGGGTTCAAGTAGTCGTTTTTACTTAACCCTATGATAAGTCATCCTGATAGTTTCAGGAAGAGAATACTATGCATTGGAAGAAGCTTCGGAAGTCTTATTTGTCGGCGGCACCAGGAACAACTTCAAGGCCTCTTCCACCTTGTGCAGGTCTACCTCGGTATCGTAGCAGGGGCCGTGGGGCCGGCGGTTGGTGATGCCGAAGACCGGCAGCGGGTAGCTGTCCTGAATGCCGCTGGCCAAGTCCCGTTCGCAGGCTACCGCGATGATGAGCTTGGGGCGGCGTTCCACCACAATGCGCCGGGCCAGCGTCCCCCCGGTGGCCACGGCCAGACCCACCCCGTATTTTTCGGAGAGCAGGGTCAGCCCGCTGATGTCGCATTGGCCGCACCGCTGACAGTGCACCACGTTGCCGGTGATGCGAAACTCGCATTCGTGGAACTGCAGGCAGTGGGGCATGAGCAGCAGCAGCCTGTCCGGTGTGGTTCGGGGGTGGGCCGCCAGGAGGAGTTGGTTGTTGATTTCAATAAAAGACCGGCGCACCTGGGTCTTGGAGACGCCGAAGAGTTTCCCCACGCCGCTCATCAAGGGCAGGAGCACCTTAACCAGCACGCCCCGGAGGCTGCGGGAAAACGGCAGATCCCGGCCCAGGAGCACGGTGAGGGCCAGGATGGTCACCCCGGCAAAAACCAGGATCAGGATGACGCCGAACACTACCCCCAGGATAAGGGGAAGATGCCTGCTGATATTGGCCAGACCTACGTAAGGCACATACCAGAGGAGGCCCAGAAGCAGGGTGAACAAAAGACAGGTGACAATAAGCAGCGCCAGAAAGATACGTTTCTGGGGCCGAATGTTGTTACCGCCGTCGAGAAGAGGACCGGTTTCCGGCATATGCCAATTTTATCCCAAAACCTGCCCAAAAAGATTCTGTCCCCGCAAAAAATCCTCAACTGCCAGGCGCTTGTGACCGGCTGTCTGTAACTCCCGCAGGCTCACTGTACCCTGGCCGCAGGCTATCTCCAAGCCATGATCCGTCATGCCCAGGACAGTGCCGGGCGCGGCCACGCGGCCATGAGCCTTTTCCACCCGGGCCCCGAAAAGCCCGAGACGCTTCCCCTGCCACAGGGTGTAGGCGCCCGGTTTGGGATCGAGTCCTCTGATCCAGCCGGCCACTTCCGCGGCGGGCTGCTCCCAGTGGATAAGGCGCATCTGTGCGGTGATGGGGGGCGCGTACGTGACGCCGCGGTCGGGCTGGGGGATTCTCACCGCCTCACCCCGCCGCAGCATATCCAGGGCCTGCACCAAAAGCGTTCCCCCCTCCTCGGCCAGCTTGGCGGCCAGGCTACCAGCGTTCTCCTCCGGAGTAATGGGCACCCGCTTCTGGAGGAAAACCGGCCCCGAGTCCACTTCAGAGGCCATCCACATGATGGTGACACCGGTCTCCGTCTCACCCCGGATCAGCGACCAGTTGATGGGCGCAGCCCCCCGATGCCGGGGCAGGAGCGAAGCGTGTACATTCAAAGCCCCCACACGAGGGATGGCCAGCAATTCACCGGTGAGGATGCGGCCGTAGGCGGTGACTATGAGGAATTCCGGGGTCATCTCCTTGAGGGTGGCCACGAACTCCGGATCTTTGAGTCTCGTCGGCTGGAATACCCGGAGACCCTGTTTGAGGGCCAGTTCCTTCACCGGTGAGGGGGTCAATTTCTGGCCCCGGCCCCGGGGCCGGTCGGGCTGGGTGACGACCGCGACGATGTCCTCGCCCGCCTCGATAAGGGCTGCCAGAGATGGTACGGCAAACTGGGGAGTGCCCAGGAAGATTAGACGCCATGGTCCCGTCTTCACCGAGCCGCCGCCTGCTTTTTCAGCTTCCGCAGGTAAAGGCCCCGTTTCAGACTGCTGATGCGGTCGATGAACAGGATGCCGTTTAAATGGTCGATTTCGTGCTGCAGCACCACCGCTTTGAGGCCTTCGGCCTCCACCTCGATGGGTTTGCCATGACGGTCCACGCCGGTGACATAAACCCGGGAGTGGCGCCGCACATCTGCGGAAAAATCCAGGACGGACAGACAGCCCTCGTTATGGACCAGCTCCCCTTCGCATTCGGTGATGCAGGGGTTGACAATGACCTGGAGGTCCCTGGGACCCTCTTTGGAGGAAACATCAAAGACAATGACCCGACGCAAATCGCCCACCTGGTTGGCCGCGAGCCCCAACCCCGGCGCCGCATACATGGTAGCCCCCATGTCATCGATAAGGGTCTGCAAGTCGCCGTTGATATCAGTAACCTCCTCAGCCCGGGTCTTGAGGACCTGGTCAGGAAACGTGCAAATCGGTCTGATTTTCATAAGATACCCGAATTACCTTACTTTTATTAAGATAATCCCATTTATAACTTTTTGCAAGATTGGAGAGCCGCGCAAAATTCCCTGACCGCCCCAGGTCAGTAAATCAATGCAGAGGTGTTTTTACGCATCACTTTCGGCGGGTTGGACACGCCATAATACACCCCGCTTTGATGGTGGCGAAAAGTATCTTGAAACGAAGGGCGACGTTGGGGGGAAATGTACTTCGAAAGAAGGGGCCAGTCAATGACTGGCCCCGGCTGAGGTTGAGAAGAGAAGTTTTTCAAGAAAAGGTGTTAACCAGATTGACCAGGAGGGTCGCGCCATCTTCCCCGGTCAACGCCGATCGCGCCTTCGATCCGTGCGTACGGAGGTCCAGATGAGGGCCAGGATACCTACACATACCATAAAAATTGCCAGGTGTTCCACACGTCCTCCCCCTTGAGGTGATGATGACCTGCACAATCGTTGCGGGGGCAGGTTCAAGGCCCCCTAGCCTTTTTATGGATTAGACTGCGTCCGGCCGGAAATGTTAAGGGGAAAAATGAGCCTTGCCAGCCCTGATGGTTCCCGAACAGGGCCGGGAACCATCTTCCTCAGGTCAGACGAGCGCCTGTGGGTCTGCCTGGCTGACATTTCTGCGGCTTAATTGCCGGGGGCCGGCAGGGAGGCCAGTTCCATATCCGGACTGACGCCGAAACAGGCCAAGTTATCAGAGCCGGGAGTCGTCAGGCAGGCGCCGGGGCCGGGGCCCTTACCCTGAGGTCCGGGTCCCATGCCAGGTCCCATGCCAGGGCCCATGCCGGGGCCCATGCCACCGCCGGGTCCCATCATGGGGCAGGGCCCCAGGCCGCCGGGGACAATTTTCTGCATGGCGAAGCGCTGCGCCACAGCCTTTTCCATGAACTGGGTCCTGAGATTGCCCAACTCCTTGACCTTGGCCTGGATGGCTTTTTCGTCAGGCTTCTCCGCCCTCCAGAGCTGCATCAATTCGGCCCGTTTGACCATCATGTTTTTGCGCAATTCCGCCGTGTCGTTCATGAACTTCTGCCTCAGGTCAAAGACCTGGGCGGCCTGCTCCGGGGTGAGGTTCATCATCATCCCGCGCATGCCCCTGCCATACCCCAGACCCCCGCCCATGCCGCGAAAGGCAAACGCGGAACTGGCGCCCACCAAACCGACGATCAAGGTGACCAGCAAAATGGTTTTGAAATACTTCCTTCCTTTGGTTTGCATTTTTTGTCTCCTTGCAGGAATTTTTCATGCTGATCTATACTCTCACTAACACCGATAGACTCACAATCCGGCGGCGGCACCCTTTTTTTCTGATCGGATCTGTCCCAATTCCTTTCCCCGCCTGGCTGTTTTGGCTTATAATCAACGTATTAAACATTCGCTCATACCTGGTTCACTGTGCCCGGAATGACAAATTATCGGGTCAGGGTGTTTTTCAACGGCCTGCTAAAACTAAAAACCTGAAGCCTCGCAAAGGAACGCAGCCATGACCGAATACCGCATCCACCCCCTGGTAGTGGGGGCCAATGAAACCGACCAAGGCGTCATGACCTATCTCAAGGGCTATGGCAAGCGCATCTGGATTCCCATTTACGTGTTCTACCTGGAAGGGGGGCCGCAAAAAATCCTGGTGGACACCGGCCTCGAACAATTCATGGTCCCGGATGAAGTGGCCAGGCAGTATGGCCTGAAGATCCAGGAATTCGAGGACGCTTTAGCCACCTATAACCTCACCCCCGAAGACATCGACATCATCATTCACACCCACCTGCACAACGACCACTGCGAAAACGACTACAAATGCACCAACGCCAAGGTTTATGTGCAGAAAGCCGAGTATGAGTTCTTCAAGAACCCCCACCCCCTGGACCATCGCTATTTTCAGGATCTGCTGGATGATGTGGAGGTGGTGCTGGTGGAGGGGGATCAGGAAATCGTGCCCGGAATCTCGGTCATGCTTACCCCGGGGCACACCCCCGGGGGGCAATCCGTGGTGGTCAACACCAGCGCCGGCAAGGCCATCATCACCGGATTTTGCTGCAATGACCAGAACTTCCCCGCCTCAGGGCCTTTGGTGCCCTGCGGGGTCCACCTCAATCTTCTCGAGGCCTACGACAGCATAAACCGGGTCAGAGAAGCTGCGGATATCATTATACCCATTCACGACCTGTCTGTTGGCCGCCACGCGACTATACCCAGTGAGCAGTGAGCACTAAGGAGAAATACCAAATTCGGTTCAGGGCGGCGGGGTTAAGCCCCGCCCCTCCCTTATGTTTCCACATAATCAGTCTCTCCGTGTTCTCTGCGTCACGGCGATAAAAAAAGAAGCACCGTAGAGACGTTGCAACGCCGCTCAGGTGCTGGAACCGCCCGGATGAAGGGTTTGGGCAATAAGGGCCTCGCTGGCGGAATAGGGGTCGGTGCGGCGGTCCAGGATATCCTCGATAATGGCCTCCAGGCGGTTGTCCTTTTTGAGGAGGGCGGTCAATTGGGCGAAAATTCCTTCCTTCATGAGCTCCAGAAATTCCTGGCGCACCCGTTCCCGGCGGGCGGCGCGCAGCTTCTTGCCGCCTTCCCGGCTCAGATGGTCCTGGTGTTCCTTGATGCCGGCCACCAGCTCCTCCAGGCCGATGTCTCTTTTGGCCTGGGTCATATAGATTTTGGGCATCCAGGCCGGAGTCTCACCGGCAAAACGCAGATCCAGCATGGTGACGAGGTCCTGGTAGGTGCGTTCGGCGCCTTCCCGGTCGGCCTTGTTCACCACCAGGATGTCGGCCACCTCGAGGAGGCCGGCTTTCAGGGCCTGGATATCGTCCCCCAGGCCGGGGACCGTGACCACCAGGGTGGTGTAGGCGGTGGCCGCGATTTCCACTTCGTCCTGGCCCACCCCCACGGTTTCCACCAGGAGGTAATCCTTGCCCATGGCGTCAAGCACCGTGAGCACGGCCCTGGCCGAGGCGGTGAGGCCACCGAAATGCCCCCGGGTGGCGAGGGACCGGATAAAGACCCCTTCGTCCGTGGCGTGGCGCTGCATACGGATACGGTCGCCCAGGATGGCGCCGCCGGAGAAAGGGCTGGTGGGGTCCACCGCCACGACACCCACGGTGTGGTTCTGGGCCCGGAAGTGCTGGATGAGACGGTCCGTCAGGGTGCTTTTGCCCACGCCCGGCGAGCCGGTGATGCCGATGATGTGGCCTTTGCCGCTTTCGGGGTAGAGGTGCTTTAACACCTCCCGGGCCTCGGGGACGCCGTCGTCCAGGTCGCGGATGAGCCGCGCCGCGGCCCGGACTTCCCCGGCCAGGATGCGTTTTACCAGGTCTTGGGTGCGGTCCATGCAGACTCCCTTGATTCCGTAAGCTGTGAGCAGTGGGCTGTAAGCTGTAAGCGATACGTTGAGAAAGTGAAAGGCATTTTTTAACAGCCCGTTCATGGCGCAAAAGACGCGCCCGACATCTTTAGCTCAAAGCCGATACCTGCCGGCTGACAATTGGCAAGTTATTGCTCCCGCTTATCCACAATCCGCAGGGCCTTGCCTTCGGTGGTGGGGAGGCTGTTGGGTTCCACCAATTCCACCAGGGGGGTCACCAGCAGTTCGCTTTTCAGGGCCTCGGTGATGCGTTTGCGTAAGCCCGTCAGGTATCTTAAATCCTCTTTAAAAAAATGCTGCTGCACTTCCACCTTGACGTGCATCTGGTCGTTGAAATTCTGCCGGGTGAGTTCCACCAGGTAGTTGGTGTGGACCTCGGGCAGCGCCATGAGGACTTTTTCGATCTGCATGGGGAAGACATTGACGCCTTTGATGATGATCATGTCGTCGGAGCGGCCCTGGATCCGGGAAAGGCGGCGGGAGGTGCGGCCGCAGGGGCAGGGGCTGTCGTCATAGAAGGCCAGGTCCCGGCTGCGGTAGCGGATGAGAGGCATGCCCCGGCGGGTGAGGTTGGTGAAGACCAGTTCGCCGACCACGCCCGGGGGCACCGGCTCTAATGTCTGTGGGTCCAGGACTTCCAAAAAGTAGGCATCTTCCCAGACATGCATGCCGTTTTGCTCCGGGCACTCGAAGGCCACGCCGGGGCCGTTCATCTCCGAGAGGCCATAGGAATTGAAGGCCTTGAGCCCGTAGGCATCCTCGATGCGGCGGCGCATATCCTCGGTGTGGGGCTCGGCGCCGATAAAGGCGATCCTGACGGGCAGCGTTCGGGGATCCACCCCCTCATTGGCAAAGGTGTTGAGGAGATAAAGCGCGAAACTCGGGATGATGTGGATGACCGTGGTCTGGAAGTCGCGCAGGAGCTGGACCTGGCGCTTGCTATTGCCGGCGCCGGCGGGGATGGTGAGACAACCCAGGCATTCGGCCCCGTAGTGAAACCCCAGGCCGCCGGTGAAGAGGCCATAGCCCATCATGTTCTGGAAGACGTCGCCGGGCCGGACCCCGGTCATATACATGGAGCGGGCCAGGAGGTCGGCCCAAGCCTGGATATCCTCCCGGGTGTAATAAATGACCGTGGCCTGGCCGGTGGTGCCCGAGGAGGCGTGCAGGCGCACCAGTTCCGTCAGGGGCACGGTGAGCATATCCTTGCCCCTGGCCCGCAGTTCGTCCTTGGTGGTGGGGGGTATCTTCCTGATATCATCCAGGGAGTTCAGGGATTCCGGCGTCACGCCGGCCCCGGCCAGGCGCTCCCGGTAAAAGGGACTCCGGCCGGCGCGGCGCAGGGTGTCCCTCAGGCGAGTCAGTTGTAGTTCCTGCAACCTGGCGGGTTCCAGGGTCTCGATGGTGGCGTCCCAATACACAGTATCTTCTCCTCATTCCGGCTCAGCGTTGGGGGAAGTTTTATCTCGCCACCTTGCCGCTGTCAAGGAGCGGGTTTTAGTGGACAGCCTCCGGTAAAGGGGATAGGATGACCGAACCAGCGGGGGGGTTGAGCAATACCCCCTGATATAACTATTGTTACAGTTTTTCAATCCCTTATGGCAAGCAGAAACCGGTCAGAGGGCCGCCCCTGGCCGCCAGGGTGGCGGGGGGAGGCCCGCTCCACCATATTTTTTGATATGTAATACCTGAGCCCCTGCGCCGGGGCGCGTCTTAAGTTCATATGTGGAGAGGAGTTCCGGATGAAAACCTCGGCACTGCAGAAAGAGGTACTAATATCGGTGATCCTTGTTGTGCTGGCGTGGCTGGTGGTTCCCCTGGCAGCCCAGGAATCTGTGGAGACTTACCTCAAAAAGGGGGAAGACATGCTGCGCGTGGGGAACTTCGAGCAGGCCATCGCTGACTTCAACCAGGCCATCAGGCTCGACCCGAAAAACATCCAGGCTTATAACAGCAGGGGAGTTGCTTACGAACTGAATGGCAAGCTTGATCCCGCCATTGCCGATTACACCAAAGCCCTGGAAATCAATCCCACGGATGCCGCCACTTACCTGAACCGCGGGATCGCCTACCGGAAAAAGGAACTGTTTGATGACGCCATAGCCGATTTCAACAAGGTCCTGGAGCTTGACCCCGGCAGGGCCGAAGCTTACCAGAACCGGGGGCTGGCGTACCAGGGGAAGCGTGATTATGCCGCCGCCATTGCCGATTATAACAAGGCCATTGAGCTCAACCCCAACAACGCCGGCGCTTTGGTGAACCGGGGTTTGGTTTATGGCAACCAGGGGGACATAGAGCAGGCCATCGCGGATTTTACCAAGGCCATAGAGATCGACCCGCAGATCGCCAGCGCTTACCAATACCGGGCCATTGCTTATTACGGTCTGGGACGGCTCGGCCAGGCCTGGTCAGATGTTAAAAAAGCCAAATTGCTGGGGGCCCGACTGGATAATGATTTTGTTGAGAACCTGCGCCGCGCCACGGCAGGCGCGTTAGAGGAAAAATAGGCCGGCAGTGCATCTTAGCCTCGGCGCCCTTGGCAGGCTGTTGAAGAAATGCTGTTCTTTGTCAGCCTGAACAACAGGTAGAGAACACCGCGCCATGAAAATCGTCCTGGCCCAATTGAATCCGACGGTGGGGGATATTTCCGGCAACCTCGCCAAATTGGCTCAAACACTCAGTGGCTGCCCTGCGGCAGCCGATCTGGTGGTTTTTCCGGAACTGTTCCTGGTGGGGTATCCGCCCCGGGATCTGCTGGAGCGCCCGGCCTTCATCCGGAAGAGCCAGGAGGCCCTGGAGGAGGTGGCCCGGCTGTCAGGGAAATATGCCAACCTTGGCATTCTGGTGGGCGCACCCCGGCCCACGGACCGGGAGCGGGGCAAGGGTTTGGCCAACGCGGCCTTTTTGTTCTTTCAGGGGAAGCTCATTTTCACCCAGGACAAGTCACTTTTGCCGACCTATGATGTCTTTGACGAAACCCGGCATTTCGATCCGGCCCGGGAGATCCGGGTGGCCCCCTTCAAGGGTGAGATGCTGGGGATTTCCATCTGCGAGGACGCCTGGTGCGGAGAAGAGTCCTGGTGCCGCCATTTTTACGAGCGGGACCCCATGGAAGCCCTGGCCAATGCCTCCTCTACCATCCTCTTCAACCTGTCGGCCTCCCCCTGGCAGGTGGGCAAAGAAGAAGTGCGCTACCGCCTTATGAGGGCCCACGCCAGGAAATACAAGTTGCCGTTCATCTATGTCAACCAGGTAGGCGGCAACGATGAGCTGATTTTTGACGGCCACAGCCACGCCTTCGACAGCCGGGGAGAGCCCCTGGCCGTCCTGCCGGGTTTTGAGGAGGCCGTAACCCTGGTGGATACGGCCCAAACCGGGACACCGGACCTCTATGCTCCGCAGGAAGCCATTGCCGCGGTGCACGACGCCCTGATCCTGGGTCTGCGGGATTATCTGCACAAAACCGGCTTCACCCAGGCGGTGGTGGGGCTGTCCGGCGGGGTGGACTCCGCCGTGGTCTCTGCCCTGGCAGCCGCGGCTTTAGGGCCGGCCAATGTCCTGGGGGTGGCCATGCCCTCCCAATTTTCTTCGCCGGGGAGCTTGACCGACGCCGGGCATCTGGCCCGCAACCTGGGGGTGGCCCTCAAGGTGATTCCCATCACCCCCATTTACGAGGCTTACCTGGCCGCCTTCCGGGAACACTTTCCCGTGGACCGGGTGGACGTCACCCTGGAAAACGTCCAGGCCCGCATCCGGGGCAATATCCTCATGGCCCTGTCCAACCGTTTCGGACACATCGTGCTGGCCACGGGCAACAAAAGCGAGTTGTCCGTGGGCTACTGCACCTTGTACGGGGATATGAGCGGGGGTCTGAGCCTCCTGGGGGATGTGCCCAAGACCATGGTGTACGAGTTGGCCCGCTACATCAACCGCGGCCGGGAAGTCATCCCGGAGACCATCATGAACAAGGCTCCGTCGGCGGAGCTGCGGCCGAACCAGAAAGATCAGGATACCCTGCCCCCTTATGATATCCTGGACCGGATTATTCAACTCTACCTGGTGGAGGCTCACTCCGCCGATGAAATCGTGGCGAGGGGCATCTCCCCTGAAACGGTATGCTGGGTTATCCGGGCCATCGACCGGAACGAATATAAACGCCGCCAGGCCGCGCCGGTGCTGAAGGTGACCTCGAAGGCCTTTGGCATGGGCCGCAGGCTGCCGATTGCGGCGCGGTATCAGTGAGCAGAAAACAGGAGTCCCCCTGGCCCTTCTTGAGAAAAGGGATGTTAAGGATTTTTTAAGTTTCTTAAAGAAGTTGTTCCCAGCCGATCAGGGATGGGAGGAGGACTTCTTTTTGTTCGTCATTGTTCAGCTCACCCTTACCAATTGTCCATGACCAAAAAGCTGCTCCTTTCTCTGGGTCTCTTCCTTGCAGTATTCGGGGGCGTGCAGGCCTTGTCCTCCTCAGGCTGGCTCACCACCCCCGAGTTTTTCTACCAGGACCTCTGGTGTCAAATGGCCGGCCTGCGCTATCAGCCCCAAGACGTGGTCATCGTCTCCGTGGGCGACGACGTTTTGGCGGCACACCCGGATGAGCCCCTGGTCACCTGGAGCCCCTATTGGGCCCGGGCCGTACAGGTGCTCCGGGCCCAGGGGGCCAGGGCCATCGGCCTGGATTATCTCTTCCTGGTGAGCCTCGAGTCCTGGCTCAAGAAAGTGCATCTTCCCGCCGGGGAGGCCATCCGGAACTTCGACCGGCCCTTCAAGGAGCAACTGGCATCCGGCCAGGTGGTCCTGGCAGCGAGGCGCCTCCACAGGAACGGCCACAGCATGTTCATCCTGCCGGTGAAAGAATTTGCCGAGGCGCTCCCCAACCTGCCCGCTCATATCGGCCTCATCAACCTGGTCATCGATGAGGACGGGGCCGTGCGCAGCTATGTGCCTGCCCTGGAGGACGACGCCGGCCAGGTCTATCTCACCCTGCCCCAACTCCTGGCCAGTGTCCTGGAGGGCCGCGAACCCCAGGCCGAAATTGCCCGCTTCAAGAATGATCCCCGCCTCCCTGTCTGGTCCGGCAAGGCAGAGGGCAGCGACCACGATTTCCCCCGCATCGGTTTTGTGGGGCCGCCGGGCAACCCGAACTCACGAGCCCCGGGGACCTTTGTGCGCCTTTCCTTTGAACGCCTCCTGGCGCCGGCCGCGGAGCAGGACACAGAGTTGCAAAAAGCCCTATCCGGCAAGGTGGCCCTCGTCACCTACGAACCCACCGGCGGCCAGGATCGTCATGCCACCCCTTATGCCCTGGGATTCTGGCCCTGGCAGGGGAAATACATGACCGGGGCAGAGATCCATGCCAACGTCATCGAAACCATCCTCACCGGGCTGGCCCCCCGTCCGGCTCCCTCTCTCCTGAACCTGGCAGTCCTGGCCACCTTTCTGGCGGCTGGTCTGCTACTGTTTTTCCGGTTGTCCATCTGGCCGGGGCTGGCGGCCTTCATCTTTCTGGCCCTCCTGGCAGCAGGCCTGAGCTACGGATTCTTCCTCACCTACCGCATTTTGCCCGTGGTCCCCGTGCAGCTCGGCCTGGGTCTGGGCTTTGTGGGGACCCTCGGTCTGCGCCTCACCGGGGAGGAGCGCCAGCGCGCCCGCCTGCGCCAGATCTTCGGGCGTTATGTTGCCGAGGACGTGGTGGAAAAACTCCTGGCCGACGGCGCCAATCCCGATCTGGGCGGCGAGGCCTACCGCGTCACCGTGCTCTTTTCCGATATCCGCAACTTCACCACCCTGTCCGAGAGCCTGGAACCCGCACAGGTAGTGGAGATGCTCAACCGCTACTTCACCCGGGCCTGCGAGCCCGTCCTGGCCGCGGGCGGTACGGTGGACAAATTCGTGGGGGATGCCATCATGGCGGTTTTCGGGGCTCCGGCCGCCTACCCGGATCACGCCCGACGGGGGATAGAGGCCGCCTTGGGCCTGGCTGCCGCGGCCCAGGAATTTCAGACCTGGCTGGCCGAGCGTTACCCCGGCCGGGGACTGCCCCGCTTCAAAATCGGAGTGGGTCTGCACACCGGCGAAGCCATCGTCGGCAATATCGGCTCCCCCAAACGCCTGGAATACACCGCCATCGGCGATACAGTAAATACCGCCTCGCGGCTTGAAGGACTTTCCAAGGAATTGGGGTGGACCATCGTGGCCAGCTGTGATACTCTGAGTGCGGCCAACCCCGGAGTGATAGTGGGCGACCGCCGCACCGTCACGGTCAAGGGCCGCCGGGAACCGGTGGAGGTGTGCGAAATCCTGGGGTTGGAACAGTAATCAGTGATCAGTCCCCAGGAAACACGAATGAGCCATGGGCAACTTTCCGGTCATGTTTGTTAATGAAATCCGGTAGCCTGATGTCCAATGATAACAGACAACCGATTACCGATTGCTGGCACCATGGGGCGGCGTTTCGTCCGCCTTTTCATGATCGAGCTCAGGAGGGAAAACTGCCTTGAATTCTCTGAAAAAAATCCCATCATTTTTCCTGAAAATTCTCTTTCTGGGATGCCTGATGGGCCTGCTGGCTGCTCCGGCACCGGCCGAAGAGCAGACCCCCAAAGAAAAGGGGACAACTCCGGCAACCACGCCGGCCAAACCCACCGTAAAGCCAAAAATGGCGCCTCGGCCTCGCTCCGTGCCCCAGGCCGAAAAATCGCTGCCTGCCCCGGCGGCTGTCCCGGAATATCAGATGAAAGGGGTGGACGACACCGTCGGCGGCCAAGAGATCAGGAACAAAAAAGGCCCGGAAGACAAGTAACAGAGAGTTGCCAGCTTTCCACCATCAGCCGTACGTGGGTCAAGAAGCTTTCAGCTTTATGCCGTATGCCTTTTTATTTTTTGGGCTAGCCGGTTGACTCCCGTAACCGCTATAGCTTGTATTTTTCATCTGAGCTCCCGCTTGGGAGCCTGTTCAGAGCGAAGTTCTGCATCCCCACCTTACAGCAGAAATGGAAAGATCAGGGGAAATTATCCCCAATTGCCGGAATAAAGAGCAACCGGAGTTTCTCCCCTTCCGGCGTTCCCCTTATGCCCTTTGCCCTGCAAAGAGAATAATAATTTTCTGGGGGCCAGGGAACACGGAGGGGTCTTAAACCGACTTTGTATAATATGTATAGGGTTTATGATTGATTGGTTTCATTGCGGCGCGAAGTTGGCATCATTGCCATTCTGCGAAACGGAAAAAAGAAAAACCTGGCGCCTGTAGATCTGTGTTTATTCTTCCTGAAATCCTTGCATCATCCTTATTAATGATTAGGTTTCGCTTATTAAGATAAGATTGCCGGCCTCACCCCTGCCAGGCGCCGGAACGGTTAAGGACTGAGGACCGGCAGACTCTCACCCTTTTCTCTTGAACGGAGGATCATGATGAACGAAACGCCCCAACCGCTTGTCGGACTATATGGCTATAGCCTGGAGGATTTCCAGAAAAATCGGGGTTGGTTTCTGGCCCTGGGGATTCTGCTCATCATCGGCGGCACCCTTGCCATCATTTATGATGTGGCGGCCACCCTGCTGTCGGTGCTTTTTTTCGGCTGGCTCCTGATCATCGTGGGCGCCATCGAGGCTATACAATCCTTCTGGCAGCCCCGCTGGGGAGGATTTTTCCTTCACCTTATCATCGGCATCCTGGCCGTGGTGGTGGGTTTCCACCTGGTGTCCTCGCCCATACAGGGCGCCCTGGTCCTGACCCTGATCATGGCCATTTATTTTCTGGTGATTGGCATTATCCGCATCATAACAGCCATTGCCCTGCGCTTCCCCGGTTGGGGCTGGGTGCTTTTTAGCGGCCTTGTCACCTTCATCCTGGGTATCCTGATCAAAAGCCAATGGCCGGCCACGGGCCTCTGGGTCATCGGCCTGTTCATCGGCATCGATCTGATCTTCAGCGGCTGGGCTTACGTCATGCTGTCCATAGCCGCCGGCAAGACGCCGCCTGTTCAGGGGACTGCTGTATAAAAGTTCCAAGGAAAACGAATCCGGCTGAAAGTTTTCCCCTACTCTGACAGGTTGACTTTTCCCAAGATCAGTATAAATTTATACAGCATCCGACCGGGTGCTCCCGGCCGCACAATCCCTCCGCAACGCGCCCGTAGCTCAGCTGGATAGAGCAACGGACTACGAATCCGTGTGTCGGGGGTTCGAATCCCTCCGGGCGCGCCAGTAAATTTCAGGGGCCCAGGCTATTCCCTCTAACCCTTATCTGTCCTGAAAATGAAAATCTTTGGGCAGCGGCGGATGCCAGTGTCCAGCCGGTTTGAAAGCGCCCACCGCGGGTGCGCCGCGACAGAGGATTTGTACGGTAAAGCCTGTGGCTATGTTCTACCAATCAGCGATCAGTGGTCCATGAGACCGCAGGTTGCCTCTTCAAGCCCACATACGCCAAGGGAATGAGGGCCAGCGAGGTGAGGCCGGAGAGGATCAGCGGGATGGCATAGCCCCAGGAGGCGCCCATGGGGCCGTACAGGAGGGAGCCGGCCAGAACGCCCAGGGTGGTGGCCAGGGAAATCAGGCCGGCATTGCCGCCGATGCGGTCCACGTGGAAGAGGTGGGCGATGGTGGTATAGGTGATCATGGCGATGAGGCCGTCCCCGAAGCCGTGCACCAGGCGCCAGGCGAAGGACCAGGCCAGGTTAGGGTAGGTCATACAGACCTGCCCCAGCCCGGAGGTGGCCAGGGCCAGGGCCAGGAGGGCGAAGGGGTTCAGCCTGCCGGCCCCGCAGCGGCCATACAGATAGGCGGCTGCGGCCACCACGGTAAACTCCCCGCACAGGTACAACCCCACCCCCAGGCTGCTCAAGCCCAGGTCTTTTTTCAGGAACAACCCCAGGCTGGTGCCTTCTGCGCCCCAATGCATGGTGAACAGAAACAGCCAGGTGACGAAAAACCGGACCGGACCGCTCAGAAAATCCCGGCCGTACTGTAATAGAGGGGTCGCTTGCCCCCGGGTCAGGGGCAGTTGCCGGCAGAGGGCCAGGACCAGGAGCAACAGCCCCGCCAAAAGCTGAAAGGTCGTGGGATAATCAAGGAAATAAAGGGAAACGCCTCCCAGGAGAATGCCCGCCGCCATGCCGCCCATGCGCCAGGCGTTGTAGACCCCGAAACGCCGGGAGTTGCTCCGCAGGTCGCCTTCCTTGAAGAGCATGATGTCCAAAGACTGGCGGTACAGTTGCAGGCTCAGGCCGAAGCCGAAAAAGAGGAGGAAAAAAGGCCAGAACCGGTTTGCATAGGCCAGCGCCCAGAGGTTGGCGGCAGTGCTTACCAGTCCCAGACGGGTGAGGATGCGGGCCGGGTAGCGATCGCCCACCACGCCCACCGGGAAGGCCGCCAACAACGAGTTCAGTCCCAGGATCCCGTAAAGCAGGCCGATTTCGGCCCCGGAGAAGGAGAGGGTGCCCGCCAGATAAATGGGAAGAAAGAAGTACAGGGCCGAAATGACGACGGCATGAATACTGATCAGAAAAGAAAGCAGCAAGGCAGAGGAGAATTACAAGGCCTGATGGTTGATCCTGACCATCATGGCCCGGGCCGGACACACTACGCAGCAGAGCTCGCAGGCGCTGCACTTGCTGGCGTCGAAGGAGACACTCATCTCCGGGCGTTCCACGGCCAGGGCCCCGGTAGGGCACAGCGCGGTGCAGGCCCCGCATTGGAAACAGAGCTCTTCGTTGCGTCGCACTTCGTGGGCCACCCGTTGCACCTTGACGCCAGAATCCTTGAGGTATTTGATACCCTGGCGAAAATTTTTGGGATGGCCCCGCAGCTCCATGACAATAAGGCCCTCTTTCCGGGGGTAGATGGTGGCCTTGAGCAGGTTGAACTCCAGGTCATAATCCTTGACCAGCCGGTAAATGATGGGTTGGTCCACGACATCCTTGCCGAATCGCAAGATGAGCATTTCAGCGTGCATGGGAAGTCCCTTAACGAATTCAAATATTCGTTCAAAGTTCCAGGTTCACGGGTCAGAGGTAAAAAGATGCCTCTCCTGAGGTTTCTTAATGTATGCGAGCCCCCATTGCCCAAGGGGGAACAGGCCTCGATTCATTATCGCATACGTGCAGAATAACTCAACCGGTAAGCCGGGTTAGCAGCCGGTTGGTTCGCATCGGGGAAGCCTATCGCGCCTCAGGCGGCATCCCACCTTGCCGCTTAAATCAACGTGCCAAAAGGACGCGTCCAGGCCTCCTTGAGTTCGTCCAGGGTGGCGGTGAGCAGGGTGCGTCCTTGCCGTTTGAGGGTGAAGGTCCGGGTGGGGCGCACTTCTCCCAGGAGATGATAAGGGTGTCCCCGCAAGATATCCTCAAACTGCCGCTGCTGGGCCGGGGCCACTGTTACCAGAAAGCGCCCCGCGGATTCGGAGTACAGGGCTGCGTGGGTGGGATGGTCGGCAAGCACATCGCCGAGATCCGCGTCCACTCCGAGACCTCCGGCCAGGCTGCACAGGGCCAGGTGCACGCCGAGGCCGCCCCGGTAAAGGCCATGGCAGGAAGCCAGGATTTCTTCAGTGATGGCCCGGGACAGGGCCCGGTAGCAGGAGAAAAACTCTTCGGGATGGACCTGGGGGACTTTTCGGCCCACATAACCCAGCATCTCGTAACATTCCGAGCCGCCCAGCTCCGGGTGGGTGGCGCCCACCAGATACACCAGGTCGCCGGGGGTTTTAAAGTCCAGATTGACCACCTTGGTGAGATCGGGAATGACGCTTATGGCGGTGAAAAACAGGGTGGCCAGACCCGACACCCGGTGGGTTTCGCCGAAGCGCCCGGGGAGCACCCCATCCACGTACATGCTGTCCTTGCCGGAGAGAAGCGGCATATCGTAGGCCAGGCACATTTCCTTTAAGGCCTGGCAGGCCCGCACCAGTTGGGCCGCCTTGAACTTGCCGTCGGGATTCTGATCGGGGTGATATTCGATGCTGGGCCAGCAGAAGTTGTCCACGCCGCCGAGGGTGTCCAGGTCGCCCCCCACCGCCACCAGCCGCCGCACCGCCTCGTCGATGGTCACCGTGGTCATGTGGTAAGCATCGATTTGGGAATAGGCCGGGTTTACGGCCAGGGCCACGGTCAGGCCCCGCTGTCCGGCCAGATCGGGCCGCAGCACGGCCGCGTCCACCGGCACCGGGCAGTCCCGGCCGGTGAGGGGCTTTAAGACGCTCATGCCCTGCACTTCATGGTCGTACTGGCGGGTGATCCACTCCCGGGAACAGATATTGGGGCGGGCCAGCATGGCAAGCAGCATTTCCTTGTGGTCCGCCGCTTCCCCCAGCACCGGTTCGGTCAGGCGCAGCTCGGGGGGGAGCCACTCTGCTTCAAATTCCCAGGGGGGAAAGTCCTCTTCGAGGAAGGACAAGTCGATTTGAGCACAGGGGCGGCCGTCAAAACTCACTTCCAGCAACCCCCGATTGGTGAAGCGGGCGATGACGCTTACCTCCACTTCGTGGCGCCGGGCCAAATCCTCAAAGGCCTGCCTGTTTTCCGGGGCCAGGCCCACCACCATGCGCTCCTGGGATTCGGACACCCAGATTTCCCAGGGGTCGAGGCCGGCGTATTTGAGAGGGATTTTTTCCAGCCAGACTTCAACGCCCCCCGCCTGTTGGCCGGACTCCCCCACTGCGGAGGACAGGCCGCCGCCGCCGCAGTCGGTGATGAAGTTGATGTAGCCCAGATCCCGGGCTTCAAGCAGAAAGTCGTGCATTTTTTTCTGGGTGTACGGGTCGCCGATCTGGACATGGCCCGCCGGGGTGCCGGCACTGGACACTTCCGAGGAGGCCGTGACCCCGTGAATCCCGTCCATGCCCACCCGGCCCCCGCACATGAGCACAAGGTCGCCCGGACGGGCCATCTTGCGGGCCCCGGATGCGCCGGCCACTTCCCTGGGCATCAAACCGAGGGCGCCCACGAAGACCAGGCATTTTCCCAGGTAACGGGCATCAAAGTAAAGAGCGCCGTTGATGGTGGGCACGCCGCTCTTGTTGCCGCCGTCCTTCACTCCCTCGATGACCCCGTCCAGCAGCCGCCGGGGGTGAAGCCGGGGCCGCAGGGGACCGGCGTAATCCCGGGGACCCACGCAATAACCGTACAGCCCGGCGATGAGCTTCGCGCCCCGGCCGGTGCCCAGAGGGTCCCGGTAAACACCGACGATGCCGGTGAGTGAGCCGCCGTAAGCCTCTAAATTCGATGGGGAATTATGTGTTTCTCCTTTTATCACAAAACAAGAATTTGTATCAAACTGTCCCACACCGGCATTGTCTTTCAGGACCGAGACCACCCAGGGCTTTTTCCGGGCAATCTCCCTGGTGGGGGCCTCAATACAGACTTTAAAGGGGTTGTCGAGGAGGAAGTTCTCCCCGGTGACCACATCCCGGTAAGCAAAGCGGCCCCGAAAGGTGTTGTGGTTGCAGTGATCGCTCCTGGCCTGGGCCAGATATTCCAATTCCACGTCCGTGGGCGGGCCCAGGCCGACCTGAGCCCGGCGGGCCAGTACTTCGGGGCGCTGAAAATAGTCCCGGATAATGGGCAGATCCTGGTCCCGCAGATACAAATGGCGCTCAGCACTTAAGCGGCGCAGGGTCTCGAGGGAATCAATGGGAAAAACAGCCACGTTGGGCTGGTGTTCCAGGTGAACCCGGGGAACAATAATACCCACGCCTTGCTCCGGGTCCCAGTCGGCCCGGGAAAACAGGCGGAATTCCTGAATGAGATCGTTGGCCAGCAACTCCCGGGCCAGGCGGGCCGCCTGATCACGGCTGAGGTGCGGCGCCTGCAGCAGGTACAGCTTGGAGGTGTAGACCGCGTCTTTTGGGGGGAGATTCCGGCCGATGAAGGCCTCGATGGCTTCTCGGGCCGTGGCGCCGGCATTGTCGCGGACGCCGGGCCGGAAACCCACCCAGAGGGCCCAGTCGAATTCCCGGGCCAGGGGGGTGTAGCTGGAAACCTGGGTGACAGGATTGGTGAAGACCTCGGTACGGATGGCGGAAAGCTCGGCCGGGCTCAATTCCAGGTCCAACATGAGCAGGCGCAAAACCTGGACCCGGTCAAGAGCCAGGCCGCAATATTCCTGGGCCTTGCGGCGCAAAGCTTCCCCTTCGGCGTCGCTTAATCCCGGACGCCAGCCGATCTCGAGACGGACTGTCATAGGGACCCTTTCGTGTGGTCGGACTTATAGAAGGGAATATATCGTAAAGACGGGGCGCGGCAAAGTTAAAGATGCCCCCCGGAGAGATAAACCAGGCGGTATCCGGTCACAAGACCCGAAAGTCACGCTTTTCGTCCGGCTTGGTCAGGTTACCGGCTACCTATTTGCTCTTTATGGATAAAGATACACTGCCCCCCTTTCAAAAAGGGGGAGATCAGGAAGCAACAGCACCTTGAACAAAGCAGGATCAGAACCGCCGCAATACTTAATGAATGAGGTTCAAAGCCGGCGAGTAAAAATTATTATATACCGCCTGCCCAACGGCCGCAATAGAAGCGATTACCGCCAAGGCGATGCCGGCCATGAGAAGGCCATATTCAACGCTGCTGGCGGCGGTATCATCCAGAATGAGGGTATGCACGCGTTCCATGGAGCTCTCCCAAGCTGTTGTCTTTTGATTCGTGAGAAGGTTAAGCCTTATGGTCTCTCCTTGACCGGGAAATAGTGCTCACGGCGATGCTGACGTTGCGACCCGCGTCTTCTCATTAGGCTAGATGGCGGGGGGGCGGGGGGATGCACCTCCCAGCCTCAGGTTAGTTGTGTTTTCTTGCTTATCGGCACGGAAGGGAAATTTCTTTAGGGAATAATCTGGGCGGGCAAAGAAAAGTCATCTCAAAACCATTGTCTTGTCATCCAAAACCCCATCAGTCCTGAGCTGATCGGAGGCGGGCCAAGAGGTTGCTGGTGGAATATCCCTGGCGAAAGGGGAGAATCCGCACCTGGCCGCCCCGAGCCAGGATGAGGTCCCGGCCCACGACCTCCTGTGCCTGGTAATCGCCGCCTTTTACCAGGATGTCGGGCTGAAGTTCGGTGAGGAGTTCCAGGGGGGTGTCCTCCCCAAAAAAGACCACCCGGTCCACCGCAGCCAGAGCTGCCAGCACCCGGGCCCGGTCGGTTTCGGGATTTACCGGCCGATGCTCCCCCTTTCCCAGCCGGCGCACCGAGGCGTCGGTGTTTACCGCAACGATCAGCGCATCCCCCAGAGAGCGGGCTTCCTCCAGATAGGCCACGTGGCCCGGATGCAACAGGTCAAAACAGCCGTTGGTGAAGACCACCTTGAGGCCTTTGGCCTGGAGTTCCCGCACCCATAGGGCGGCTTGTGGTCGGGTGATTACTTTATGTTCGGTGCTGTGAGTCATATGAGACATGAATACTCCTACTCATACCTCACCCGGGCCACGGTGAGGACGTTGACCTGCCGAGCGCCGGTCCGGCGCAAGACCCTGGCGCATTCCCTGACGGTGGCCCCGGTGGTGAAGACGTCGTCAATCAGGAGGATGTTCTTGCCTTTCACCATTGCGGGTTGTGACACTGCGAAGGCCCCTTTGACGTTGTCCTGGCGCTCCCTGGGGGTAAGGCCGGCCTGGGGGAGCGTGTGTCGTCGCCGGATCAGGAGCTCCCGTTCCAGGGGGACCTCGGGGAAGGCCTGGGCCAGCAGCAGGGCCTGGTTAAAGCCCCGCTGCTTGAGGCGGCTGGGATGCAAGGGAACCGGCGCCGCCAGGTCCGCGCCCTGGACCAGCTCCAGTACATGGGACTGCCGCAGCCAGGAGTGCATGACCGGCAGCATGTCCTGCCGGCGGTTGTACTTGAAGCGCTTGATGGCTTGGCCGGAGGGGCCTTCTTCATCATACAGGACGGCGGCCCGGGCCCGGGCAAAGGGTGGCGGGTCGGTCTGGCAGGGGCCACAGAGATGGTCCAACCCTTCCCGGACAGGGAAGACCCGCCCGCAGCACGAGCACAGGGGGCTCGCCACCCACTCGAGCTTATCCTCACAGGCAGGGCAGACCGCGGCCTTCGCCTCCTGCTCCACGACTTCGCCACAGAAGACACAGAGGCGGGGCAGAAAGAACTCCAGCAAGGATAACCCTGCTTTGCGCCACCAGGGGCGGTTTTTGATCACCGGCAGCCTTTCTCTTTGGTGAAAAAGTTTTTTGACGGGAGGATCAGGGGAGCAGCGGCTTCCCGCCCTCGCCTCAAGCTCCCCTCTCTACCCCCTTTGCTGGCTGTTCAAGAGGCAGACCCGGGATCAGGGCCTGAATGGAATGTTATCCCGCTCAAGGGGTTGGGGGAGAGGGGGGCAGGGGTCCACTGGCCCCTTCTTACAACAAACTACCCGCAACAATCTCATTTTGTAGATAAAGGGATTGGCTGCGATTTGTCAAGCACTGACTACCATCAGGGTGACCATTACCCGGACTTCGCAGACCCGCCAAAGTCGGCTGGTTGCGGTTTGACCGTCCCCTGAAAGGGATAGCGGATCAGGAGGGCACAGGTAAGGCCCACAAGGGGCAGGAACAGGATGGTCTTGAGGGCGGCCGCCACCCCGAAGTGATCGGCTACGACACCCAGGAGGGTGACGCCAAAGCCGCCGGCGCCGATGGCAAAGCCCACCATAAGGCCGGAGGCTACCCCCAACCGGTGGGGCAGGAGGCGCTGGGCCATGACAATGGTGACCGTAAACGTGGAAATCAGGGCCATGCCCACAAGGATGAGCACCACAAACAGCCAGGGGCCGGCAGCCACCAGGACCAGCGGCGACAGGAGACTGGTGGCGACCAGTGAATAAACCAAATATTCTTTATGTCCCCAACGATCGGCCAGCATGGAGCCGAAAATGGTCCCCGCCACACCCCCCAGGAGAAAAACCGTCACCAGTTTTCCGGAATACAGGGGATCGCCCTTGAGATGCTGAATGAAATAAAAAGGAATGTAGGTCATAAGCCCTAATTGGATCCAGGACCTCATCACCACGGTGGCAATGACCAGAAACAGGGCCAGATAAGCACCGGGATGACCTGCGGCCGCAGGGGTTTTGCCGGGGGCTGACAAGGGCTGGGCACGGCGCAGAAACCCCCACTGCAAGGACAACAGTGCCAGAAACAGCAGGGCAAAGACCAGCATCAGGGGAAGGCCCATAAAGCCCAAATAGGTAATGACGCCGAGAGCAAAAAGGGGTCCCAGGGCCATGCCCAGGTTGCCGCCCACCGAGAACACGGACATGCCGGTGGCCAAATGCTCGCCGGTGAAGAAGGAGGCGGTCTTGTAGCCCTCGGGATGATAGGCCGCGATCCCCAGTCCGCTCACCACCACCAGCACCAGCAGCGACTCAAAGGAATTGGGCAGGGAGGCCAGTGACAAGCCGACGCCGGCGGCCAGACAGCCCACGGGGAGGAGCCAGGCTTTTTCTTTTTTATCAGAAAGATGACCGAAGACCGGCTGCAGGATGGAGGAGGTAAAATTGGCGGCCATGAGCAGGACCCCGGCCAGGGTGTAGGACAAGGCCAGCTTGTCCTTGAGATAGGGCAGGATGGCGGGCAAGGCCCCCTGGTAAATATCGGTGACCAAATGCCCGAAAGACAGCAGGAGCAGAATCTTCAGATTAAAGGTGCTGGAACGCAAGGAAACATCGTCCGAAGGAACAGAAGACATTAAATATTGGCCAGGCGGCGGGCGAAGGTTTCGACGTTGGCGAAGAGGGTGGTGACCTCAGCAATGGAGAGGCCGGCGCCCCGGGCGACGCGTTCGGCCTGCTCCCGGGTGATGAGGTCGCCGGGTTCGTGGGAATCGGTGTCCACAATCAAAGATGCTCCTGTTTCCCGGGCCATGGCCGCCACGTGGCCGTTGGCCAGAGAGTGGCCTTTGCGGGCGGAGATTTCCAGGAAAATGCCCCGTTCTTGGGCCAGCGCGGCCTCTTCCCGGGTGAGCAAACCGGGGTGGGCCAAGATGTCGATGTCGGCTTCCAGCGCGGCCCGGTTCGTGCCGGGGGCCACGGGCTCAGCCAGGGTTTCTCCGTGGATGACGATCAGGGGCACCCCCAAACTTCGGGCTTTGGCGACCAGTGGGCCGATCAACTCCGGGGGCAGGTGGGTAAACTCGAGGCCGGGAATGATATGGGGCGGAGCACTGCCCTGCAGGCAGTCCGCCGCACTCTTGACCCGGGCAAAGACCTCCTCGAAATTTGAGGCGTCCACGTGGTCGGTGATGCCGAGAAAACGATACCCCTTCACCTGGGCCCGGCGCCAGAGCTCCGTGGGGATGAGCACGCCGTCTGAGTTCAGGGTATGGGTGTGCAGGTCGATCATGGGGAGAAGTCAGCAGCAGGCAGCCAGCAGTCAGAGTTGGTCGCTGCTGGCGTATCGCCGGCAGGCAACCGACAATTTTATATAAAAATTACTGAGTGCTAACGGCTTGCCGCTACATCTTATATTTACCGAAATCACTGGGGTCCAGGCCTTCCAGGATTTCGGTCCATTTCTTGGCGTCTTCGGAGGTGATGGCCTCCTGGGCGGAAAGGTCCACCCGGCGTGCCTTCTGGATGACGCCCTCCGCCACGAAAATGGGGCATTTGGCCCGCAGGGCGAGCGCAATGGCGTCGCTGGGGCGGGCGTCTATCTGGATGTCCTTGCCTTCCCGGTGGAGATGGATCAGGGCGAAGTAAGTGTTGTCCCGCAGATCGCAGACCTCCACCCGGAGCACCTGGATTTCCATGCTTTCCATGATGTTCCGCAGGAGGTCATGGGTCATGGGCCGGGAAAATTTGATGTTCTCCAGCTCGCTGGCGATAGCCGTGGCCTCCAGCAAGCCGATCCAAATGGGCACCGCCTTGTCCGAGTCCACATCCTTGAGGATCATGATGGGGCTGTTGGTGAAGGGGTCGATGGTCAACCCCGAAACCACCATCTCTCTTAACATGACAACCTCCTTGGCCTGCCCTCGGCCGCTGCCTGGCAGCGGCAGGGTGAGGGCTCTGCCACCCATCGCCCCTTAAGGGAGTGGGGATGGGCCTCGGTTATTTCCACAGAAACCAGTTGATTAACCAGTTCCGACGGTCCGGAAAAGTTCACCACCTGGTTGGTCCTGAGACGACCCGAAAGTTCCCGATTCGAACGTTTGCTGGCCCCCTCCACCAGGACTTCCTGGACCTGACCTACCAGGCGCTGGGAGGCCGCCAGGGTGAGGCGGTCCTGGAGATTCAGCAAACGAGCCAGGCGCTCGGTTTTCACTTCCTCCGGGACCTGATCCGGCAAAGATGCAGCCCTGGTCTGGGGCCGGGGAGAATATTTAAAGCAAAAGGCCTGCTGGAAGGCCACTTCTTCCACCAGGTCCAGGGTATCCTGAAAATCCGCCTCGGTTTCCCCGGGGAAGCCCACGATAAGATCGGTGGAAAGACCGATGCAGGGGACGCTACGGCGGAGTTTAGCCACCTTTTCCAGGTAGTGTTCCCGGGTATAGGAACGGTTCATGGCCGCCAAAATCCGGTTGGAGCCGGACTGCAGCGGCAGGTGAAGGTGTTCGCACAGGGGGTTAAGTTCGCCGAACAGGACCATGAGTTCGTCGGATAAATCCTTAGGGTGCGAAGTGGCGAAGCGCAGGCGTTTCAGGCCAGGAAGAATCGCCAGATTTCGCAGTAACTGGGGGAAGGTGACGGGTTCAGCCAGCCCCCGGCCATAAGAATTGACGTTCTGACCCAGCAGGGTCACTTCAATGCCGCCGGCCTCCAAAAACTCCTGCACTTCGGCCACGATGTCCCCGGGGGGACGGCTGTATTCCCGCCCCCGGACATACGGCACGACGCAAAAGCTGCAGAAATTGTTGCACCCCTGCATGATGGTCACCAAGGCCTGGGCTGCACCCGGTTGCCACCGGCGGGGCGGCGCAGCGGGAAAGCCCTCCTTGAGGGTCACGTCTACCTGTCTTTTCCAGGCCGCGCGGCGCACCAGTTCGGGGAGGCGATAGATGCCATGGGTCCCGAAGACCAGGTCCAGATGCGGCACTGCCGCCAACAGACGGACCCCCTCCTGTTGAGCCACACACCCTCCTACGCCCAGAAGCATTTGCGGGCGTTTCTGCTTCAGGGCCTTGAGGCTGCCCAAAAGGCTTTTCACCTTTTCTTCCGACTTCTTGCGGATGGCGCAGGTGTTGATAAGGTAGAGGTCAGCGTCGTCGGGGCGGTCGGTCAGGACGTACTCCTGAGCCAGCACCTGGGCCATCTGTTCCGAGTCGGCTACATTCATCTGGCAGCCGAAGGTCTTTATGTATACTCTTTTCTTCGGCCTGGACATGGGTTTTATTTAATCTGAATCCTTGCGGCTTGTCAACCGGGACCGCCGCTTCTCCTGGACACCCGGCAGCAGATGCGGTAGAATCTGTTGGGGGGAAAGGAGAAAACCGGCCTGAGACAGGCCCTGTCGTCCTGGGGGATTCCTGCCCGGGAACACCTCATCGCATGATTCCCGTTCGCGGCGCACCGACGAAAAACGGCTGGCCCTGGGTTACCCTGGGGTTGATTGCCGTCAACGTCCTGGTCTTTCTCTATACGCTGAAGATCGGTCCCGACGCGGCGCTGGCCCTGTTCTGGAAAGGCGGCGCGGTGCCGTCTAAATTGAGCAAGGTGAAGCTGCTCACCTCGCTTACCTCCTTCTGGCTAATGGCCACGGTCTTCATCTCCCTGTTTCTCCACGCCGGCTGGGCCCATCTCCTTGGCAACATGTGGTTTCTGTGGCTGTTCGGCGAAGGCCTGGAAGACGACCTGGGCCACTGGCGCTATTTAGGCTTTTATCTGTTTGCCGGGTTTTTCGCCTGTTTGTTTCATGTGCTGGCCGCAAGCAGCATCACTGCTCCCCTCATCGGGGCCAGTGGCGCCATTGCCGGGGTTATGGGTGCCTACCTGGTGCGGCTGCCTCAGAGTCCCATCCGGACCCTGTCCTTTCTGCGCCTCCGGCTGGAGATCTTACACATCCCGGCCTTTGTCTGGCTGTTCCTGTGGCTGGCCCTGCAGTTCTATGGCCTGAAACAGGGGGGGCCGGTGGCCTGGGTGGCCCATCTGGGAGGCTTTGCCATCGGCATCTTCGGGGTTACCCTGTTTGTGCCGGTGAAACCCCAACTCGCCAAAGTGGCAATAGGTCACAACCCCCAGGTACGCCAGACCCTCAAAATTCGCACAACGCGCCAAGCACCCAAAAAGCGCCGCTCTCCGGTGAAAAAGAAATGATGGATGAAAAATTGTTCGACCAGGTCAGTCACGTAGCCCAGCAGGCCGCCCTGGCAGCCGGCGCCCTGCTCAGACTGAATTATGAGAAGCCCCACGATATAACCCTCAAAGGGGTCATCGATCCGGTCACCGAAAGCGATTTTGCCTCCCAGAAAACCATCATCCGCCTTATCCGCCAGACCTTCCCGGACCACGGCATCCTGGCGGAGGAGGTGATGGATGGGGAACAGAATGCGGGAGAGGGGGCTGCGGCTAAAGCACCCGCCCCCCAAGAAACCAGCCCCGTCATAAACCGCTGGATCATCGACCCGCTGGATGGCACGGTGAACTTTGCCCATGGGTTTCCCATGTTCTGTGTGTCTATCGCTTTTGAAGCGGCAGGCATGGTGGAATATGGGGTGGTGTATGATCCCCTGCGGGAGGAGTTGTTTGAAGCCAGAAGGGGAGGGGGGGCCTGGGTGAATGGCCGCCCTCTTGAGGTGTCCCGGGTGGACAAGCTGGAGAGAGGGCTTTTGGCCACCGGATTCCCGTATGACATCCGGGAGCGCCTCCCCAAAACTCTGGCCCGGATGGGCCGTGCCATGGCGGCCTCCCAGGGGTTGCGCCGGGCCGGTTCTGCGGCCCTTGACCTGTCCTATGTAGCCGCAGGCCGGCTGGATGGCTTTTTTGAGGAGAACCTTAAACCCTGGGACACCGCTGCCGGCATGCTCCTGGTCCTGGAGGCCGGTGGCCGGATAAGTACGTTCGACGGCGGCCCCTACGATATCTCTGCACCCAACATCCTGGCCAGCAACGGCCTCCTGCACTTCGATCTCCTGGCGCTCCTCGCCGAAAAATAACCTGAGATAAGAGCCTCCTGCAGAACTCATTCAGAGGCTTGAGACTTTTTTGCCAGCCAAACACCCCCGGGTGGCACAGGTTCTCCAGCCTGTGAGAGCGCAGGCTGAAGCCTGCAGCTACATTTTGCCAATGGCTCATATTTTTCCCTTGAGGAAGAAGCCAATTGATTGAACACTCCGGTCCGGCCTTCCGCTCCAGGTCACCACAATACCTTAATTAACAATTATTGTTAAGTTTGTATGTTTAATAAATTTAAATAGTTATCATTGTATATTTAATAACTATTATTAACTTTTTAATCCGTGACCAGGCCCAGAGAAACCGGTGCAATACCCAGGGACTTTCCTGATTATCCAAAAACAAGCACCAGGCGAAAAAGGCTTGACAAGCTGAAAAGAACCCGATAAATGACAAGTATGGTGCAGGATGAAATCCGGAACTGGTGCTGGTGGCGCATGTTTTCAAACCCGTGAGGTATGTCCACCGGCAACTGCAGGATATGACGGGGCCCCTCACGGGAGGGGCCCCGGTTGTTTGGCAAGACTTAAAGCCGTGGCCCACAAAGGCCCCGGCTTTTTTGTTAGATTTTTGGTTTTTGGGGAGAGGGCCGGGGGTGCGGAGGTGAGGACACCTGAGCCACCTCGTCCCGCATCTTAATAACCCTTGACCCCAGGAAGAACATCGAAAGACCAGGCATCGTGCCTGGGACGCACAGTCTGAAAACCTGTGCTCCCGGTTAAGGGGATGGAGCCGCCATGGTAGTGCCCGATTTTGCATCGTTTCGGCATATGGCCGAGCAGGCCAACGTGGTGCCGGTATATCGCGAGATTCTGGGCGATCTCGAAACCCCGGTATCGGCCTACAAGAAGCTCAGGGACCAGGGCCCCTCATATCTTCTGGAAAGTGTGGAGGGGGGCGAGAAGTGGGGCCGGTTCAGTTTTCTCGGGTTCAATCCCTCCCTTATTCTGGAGTGCCGGGAGGGACGGGTCACTCTGAACCGCCGGGGGACCATCGAGCAACTGGACCCAGAAGTTGACCCTTTCCAGCATCTGCGCCAGGTGCTCAAAGGTTTTCAGGCCGCCAAGGCCCCCGGTCTGCCCCGCTTCTGGGGGGGGCTGGTGGGCTTTCTGGGGTATGACATGGTGCGCTCTATCGAGCGCTTACCTATGCTTACCCCGCCCATTGCCATGCCCGATGCCAGGTTACTGCTTGCCGATCACCTGTTGATCTTCGACAATCTGCGCCAGACCATCAAGGTGGTGGTTTTGTGCCATCTGACACCCGAGATGAGCCTCAAACACCAATACAACCAGACTGTCGCCGAGATTCACAGTATCATCGAGCGGTTGCGCCGGCCGGTGCCCCATGAGGCCAATGCCTCCCGGGGTGCCAACCAGGGCCTGTCCTCCAATCTCACCCAGAAAGAATTTGAGGCCATAGTTCTCAAGGGGAAGGAATACATCGCCGCGGGAGACGTCATTCAGGTGGTGCTCTCCCAGTGTTTCAAAACACCCCTGGGGCGGGACCCCCTGGACCTGTACCGGGCCTTGCGCTGTATCAACCCCTCGCCCTACATGTTTTTTCTGGATACCGGCGACCTTCAGTTGGTGGGAGCATCGCCGGAGGTTTTGGTGCGCCTCGAGGAAAACCACATCATTTACCGCCCCATCGCCGGCACCCGGCCCCGGGGAGCCACCCCCGAAGAGGACCGGTCCCTGGAGGCCGACCTCCTGGCGGACCCCAAGGAGCGGGCCGAGCACATCATGCTGGTGGACCTGGGAAGAAACGACGTGGGCCGGGTTTCGGCCATCGGCACGGTGCGGGTCCCCGAGCTTTTCACCGTGGAGCGGTATTCCCATGTCATGCACCTGGTTTCCCAGGTGGAAGGGGAACTGGCGGAGAACGAAGATGCCATTTCCCTTTTATCCTCCACCTTTCCGGCCGGCACCGTCACCGGAGCGCCCAAGGTGCGGGCCATGGAGATTATCGAGGAGCTGGAGCCCACCCGCCGGGGCCCGTACGCCGGGGCGGTGGGATACCTGGGGTTTTCCGGCAACCTGGATTTTTGCATCACCATCCGAAGCTTCACGGTCCACAACGGCCAGGTCTATCTCCAAGTGGGAGCCGGCATCGTGGCCGATTCTGACCCGGAGCGGGAATACCAGGAAACCGTGAACAAGGCCAAGGCCCTCATGCGGGCCCTGGAACTGGCGGAAGAAGGATTGTGGTAATCGGGGTGCTAGGTGGTGGGTACTGGGTGCTGGAATCTGGATGGTTTCAGGTTTCAGGTTCTGGGTTTTAGGTCTTAAGTCTAAAGCTTATAGCTCTAAAATCCCCTCCTGGAACAAGGGAAGGTTACCTCATGGTGGTCATGATCGATAATTACGACTCGTTTACCTACAATTTAGTCCAGTATTTCGGGCAGTTAGGCGCAGAGGTGCAGGTTTTCCGCAACGACCGGATTGATCTTGCCGGTCTCGATGCCCTGCAGATGAGCCACCTGGTCATCTCGCCGGGGCCCTGTTCGCCCAAGGAAGCCGGCATATCGGTGGCGGCCATCCGCCACTTTGCCGGCCGGCGGCCCATACTGGGAGTGTGTCTGGGCCATCAGGCCATAGGTTATGCTTTCGGAGGCGAGGTAATCCGCTCGCCCCGCCTGATGCATGGGAAGACCTCCCTTATTTACCATGACGGCCGGGATATTTTCCAGGGGGTGCCATCCCCCTTCGAGGCCACCCGTTATCACTCTCTCATCGTCAACCGGGAGAACCTGCCGGACTGCCTGCAGGTGTCGGCCCAGACCGCGGTGGGGGAGATTATGGGACTCCGCCACCAGGAGCACAATATCTTCGGGGTGCAGTTCCACCCGGAGTCCATCCTCACGGGGGAGGGCATGAATATCCTGAACAATTTTTTAAAAAGACTGCGGGGCTGAGCCTATGACGGGATGGGAGGTTTGGCTCAAGTTTTTCTTCTGCCTGGCCCTCATCGGTGTCTCGGGGACCCAGCTCTCCCGCTATGGCGACGTGCTGGCCGAAAAAACCGGCCTGGGCCGGACGTGGCTGGGGCTGGTCCTGCTGGCGGCCATTACCTCCCTGCCCGAATCTTCCACGGGGATAAGCTCGGTGCTGTGGGTGAATGCCCCGAATATTAGCGTGGGAGATCTCTTGGGAAGTTGCCTGTTCAACCTCTTTATCCTGGCGGTGGTGGACCTGCTCTACCCCTCCGGTCCCGTGCTCACCGCTGCGGATCGGGGGCATCTTCTGGCCGGGTCTTTTGCCGTAGTGATGCTGACCGTAACCGTCATGGGCACCTTGGCTCCCTTGCCCACCGCCGGCATCACGATAGGCTACATCGGCCTGAGCAGCCCCATCCTGCTGGTCTGCTATTTGGGGGCCATGCGGGTTATTTATCGCTATCAGCGGCGGGAGCGCCTTGCCTATCTGCAGAAGCACCAAGAGGCGCTTCTTTACGCCCATATCGGCCTGGGGAAAACCGTGCTGATGTTTGGCCTGGGCGCCCTGGTGGTGGTGGGCGCAGGTATCTGGATTCCCCGGATAGCCGTTGACTTGGCCAGTATTATGGGGTGGCGCCAAACGCTTGTGGGCACCATATTTGTGGCCATCTCCACTTCGCTGCCCGAGTTAGTAGTCACGCTGGGGGCCTTGCGTCTGGGGGCCGTCGACCTGGCCGTGGGCAATCTCCTGGGCAGCAACCTGGTAAACCTGGCGTTGCTGGGGGTTATGGATATATTGTACTTTAAGGGCCCCTTGCTTCGGGCCGTATCCCCGGATCATGCCAGCACCGGGTTAATGGCCATTTTAATGACGAGCATTGTGTGTGCGGAATTGGTATATCGCCCCCCCAAGAAGGCTCTTCGCCTCGTGAGTCTGGGAGCTTTTTTACTGGCCTTTCTTTTTACTGCCAATATTTTTCTGCAGATGTTAACGAAGTAAAGGCCTTAAAGGGATTATTCGCAAGCGAACGCCGGTTCAGGAGGAAGGCTTAAGAGCAGGAGTTTTATGATGCCCAAAAAAGTTTCGTCGAAAGGGAACACTACCGCCCGGCCGAGCCCCGAAGGGACGGAGCCGGCTTCCCATAAGCAATACGACATTGACATCTACCGGGCCTGGTGCAAACAATGCGGCCTGTGCGCGGCCTTTTGCCCCCGGGGATGCCTGGCCCTGAACGAGGAAGGGGCCCCGATCGTGATAAACCCCGAGCGCTGCTCCGGCTGCGGCTGGTGCGAGCTCCATTGTCCGGATTTTGCCATTAGCGTGCGGGAGCGGGTCACAAAAGAGCCGAAAGAAGAAGATTAGTTCAAGATTGATGGCCTTGTAAAGAGCCACTGATCCCCTTTCGCCTCAACCCTTTCCTTCCACAAAAGGGGGAGAGGGGGTTAAGTGGTTGCAAGTTCAAACTTTTTACGAGCCCATCGACCTTGAACCTGGAACGATTCCGGAGATTATAACATGACTGATAACCCCACCGCCTGCCGTGCCGTTCTCCTCCAAGGCAACGAAGCCATGGTGGAAGGAGCCCTGGCCGCGGGTTGCCGGTTTTTTGCCGGCTACCCCATCACGCCGGCCACCGAGATCAGCGAGATGATGAGTTGGCGCCTGCCGGCCCTGGGGGGCACCTTCATCCAGATGGAGGACGAAATTGCTTCCCTGGGCGCGGTCATCGGGGCTTCTCTGGCCGGGGTCAAGGCCATGACCGCCACCAGCGGCCCGGGGTTTTCCCTGATGCAGGAAAACCTGGGCTTTGCCTGCATCGCCGAAGTGCCCTGCGTTATCGTTAATGTCATGCGGGGCGGGCCCAGCACGGGGCTGCCCACCCACGTCGCCCAGGGGGACGTGCAGCAGGCCCGCTGGGGTACCCACGGCGACCACCCCATTATTGTGCTGGCGCCGGCCACCACCCGGGACTGCTTCGAGGTCACGGTGGCGGCCTTCAACCTGTCGGAGAAATATCGCACCCCGGTCATCATCCTGTCGGACGAGATCGTGGCCCACACCCGGGAAAAGATCCTCCTGCCGCCCGCCGATGCAGTCGAGGTGGTGGACCGGGTCAAGCCCACCATGCCGCCGGAATGGTATATCCCCTATGAGGACACTCCCCGGGGAGTGCCTCCCATGGCACCTTTCGGGGAAGGCTACCGCTACCACGTCACCGGTCTGATTCACGACGTGCGGGGCTTCCCCACGGAGCGCCCGGACGAAATCGAGCCCTTCCTGAACCGCCTCTTTCGGAAGATCAACCAGCACTATTTCGACATCAACCGGGTGGAGGAGCACCTGGTGGAAGACGCCGAGGTGCTGGTGGTGGCCTACGGCTCGGTGGCCCGCTCCGCCAGGCGCGCGGTGAACGACGCCCGGCAGCGTGGTATTAAAGCCGGGCTCATCAAGCTCATTACCCTGTGGCCCTTCCCCTGGGGGAACCTCCTCCCCCGCCTGCGCCAGGTCCAGCGGGTGCTGGTCCCTGAACTCAACCGGGGCCAGATGGCCCGGGAGGTCAAGCGCTTGGGCAAGGGGTTGAGTCGGGTGGAGACGATGAACCGGATTGATGGCAGATTGATTACGCCGGATGAGCTGCTGGCACATCTGGTGAACATGTAGCATGGCATTTATGAAGTAATCTAAATCAGTTAATCAAGCTGTAACAAACAGGGTGCGGCATATGCAGCCAGCATATCTCCTTTTCATCCCGGCATTCGTTATCGGGACTCTGTATGTGGTGTGGCAACTGAGGCGTGAAGCGCGCCGGAAGAATCTGAGAACATTGCCCATCAAGCCGGAATGGATAAACATCCTGGAAAAGAATGTCAAAATTTATCGCCGCCTGCCGGCCTCCTTGAAAGAAGAACTGCACGGGCATATCCAGGTTTTTTTGCAGGAGAAAAATTTTGAAGGGTGCGGAGGCTTGGAGTTAACTGATGAGATTAAGGTTACCATTGCAGCCCAAGCCTGCCTGCTCCTGTTGAACCGCAAAACGAATTACTATCCGGGACTCAGTTCAATTGTGATCTACCCTTCGACCTATATTGTCAAGAATGATCATCTTGAGGAAGGTGTAGTCATTCCGGCGGAGATGCGCCTGGGAGAATCCTGGCGCACCGGCGTGGTGGTCCTGGCCTGGGATGAAGTGCTCTCCGGCGCCCTTAATCCCACCGATGGGGCCAATGTTGTCTTCCATGAGTTTGCTCACCAGCTTGATCAGGAGAATGGCGAAGCGGATGGCACCCCGCTTCTGGAAAATCGTTCCCAATACCTGGAATGGGGCCGGGTATTAAGTAAGGAATTTACTCTATTACAGAAAAAATCATTGAAGCATGTGAGAACAGTGATGAATTATTATGGGGCTACAGATCCGAGTGAGTTTTTTGCGGTGGCTACGGAAACATTCTTTGAAAAATCCCGGGAAATGAAAGCCGCCCACCCGGAATTGTATGAGGAATTGAAAAGCTATTATAAAGTTGATCCCTTAACTTGGGCATCTCCGGCCGACAATGAAGACTTAAACCATAAATCGTTCATATGATGATAAGGATGATGAGATCGACGGACATTGCCACCCCACACCAAAGCTGAGAGCTGAGGGCTAACCCATGGCCGAAGTCACCAAATTGATTCACAAGTATCTGCGCCACGAAAAGAAGTTCCCCCATGTCTGGTGTCCGGGCTGCGGCAACGGCATCGTTTTGGGGGCGCTGATCCGGGCCATCGACCGCACCGGCTTCAGCAAAGACGAGATCGTCCTGGTCAGCGGCATCGGCTGCGCCGGGCGCATGCCGGTGTACGTGGACTTCAACACCCTGCACACCACCCACGGGCGGGCCCTGACCTTTGCCACCGGGGTGAAACTCGCCAATCCCAGGCTTCAGGTTATTGTCATTATGGGGGATGGGGATGCCACCGCCATCGGCGGGAACCATTTTATCCACGCAGCCCGGCGCAACCTTAATCTGACGGCCATCATCATCAACAACAGCAATTACGGCATGACCGGCGGGCAATATTCCCCCACCACGCCGTACGGCGCGCTGTCCGCCACCTCCCCGTACGGCCATATCGAGCATCCCTTTTCCATCGCCGAGCTGGCCGTCACCGCAGGCGCGGCCTGGGTGGGGCGGGGCACAGTGTACCACGCCACCCTCCTGGACCAGCTCATCGAGGCGGCCATACTGAAGCGGGGTTTTGCGGTGGTGGAGGCCATGAGCCATTGCCACACGCTGTTTGGCAGGAAAAACCGGCTGGGGGGCCCGGCGGAAATGATGCGGCTTCAAAAAGAACTGGCCGTCAGGGTGGAAAAGGCCCAGACCATGACGCCGGAGGAATTGGCCGGGAAAATCACCATCGGCGTTCTTATAGACCGGGATCTGCCTATTTATACCCAGGAATATCACCGGGTCCGGGAGGCCGCCCGCCAGGCCCAGGAAGGAAAAGCGCGGGTCAGATAAGGCATGATAAGTAAATAATATATTAATATCATTATAAATAATAGATTATTCTTTGCTTGCTTTCCCCTATATTCTTACAAAAGAATATTTTATTACTTAATGATAAATATCGAGGAACTATGGCAAATCGCTTGGAAATCCGGTTGGCGGGCTCGGGGGGCCAGGGGTTAATCATGGCCGGCATGATTCTGGCGGAAGCGGCGGGTATTCATGAGGGAAAGTTCGTCACCCAGACCCAGAGTTACGGCCCCGAGGCCCGGGGGGGCGCCTCCAAAAGCGAGGTGGTGGTCAGCGACGAGGAGATCGACTATCCCCCAGCCATGAAACCGGACATTCTCTTGTGTATGAACCAGGCGGCCTGCGACACCTATATTTTTGATGTCAAGCCCGGAGGCAGGCTCATTGTGGATTCGAGCCTGGTGCACAGCCTCCCCACCACCCGGGCCATCGGTCTGCCGTTCACCAAGGTTGCGCGGGAAGAAGTCGGCCAGGAGATGATGGCCAACATCGTGGCCCTGGCTGCGCTGGCAACTTTAACCGGAGTGGTTTCCCGGGAAAGCCTGGAGGAGGCGGTCCTGGCCCGGGTGCCCAAAGGGACTGAGGCCCTGAACCGCCAGGCCGTGGAGGCTGGAGTGAAGCTGGCGCAAGAATGGATGGAACAAAAAAAATTACCTGAATCCTGAACTTCTGGCAAAATTGGTTTTTTGTCATCCTGAAGGACTTGAAGCGATATCAACCTCTTAAAAATACGAGATTCTTCGCTCCGATCAGCATGACAATGGGTGGTGCCGCAAGTAATTTTGCACGAGCCTCCCTGGATTCACGAAAAAAGGGAAGGAGAAGCAAACCTTATCGACCAGTTCGCCCGGAGTCCGGAGCTGTGCCGTTATCTGGACGCCACCAAGGATTGCTGCAGCCCGGAGCTGTATGACCCGAGAGTTGCCGGTGAGAAGAAGCGGCAGCAGGGTTACACCGGGCAGATATTATTAGGGAAGAAATAGTAACGGCAGCGTCTTTTCCTGTACTTGCGCGAAGAAGGACTGGTGCAGCCCGGCCGGCTGCAGGGAAAAGGAAAAGGCGGGCAGGAGTTTTCCATGCTCAAAGAAGCCATTTACAAGGTGGTCACCAGGCAGGATCTGACGGAAGGTGAGATGATCCGGGCCATGGAGGTGATCATGGGGGGGGAGGCCACGGAGGCGCAGATCGGGGCCTTCATTACGGCCTTGCGCATGAAGGGGGAAACCGTGGCCGAGATCACTGCGGCGGCCAGGGTTATGCGGGCCAAGGCCACCCGCATCCCCATGGGCAACGGCTTGGTGGACCTGGACCGGGACGAAATCAACGTGGACTGGGAGACCATTGTGGATACCTGCGGCACCGGGGGTGACGCCACCAGCACTTTTAATGTTTCCACTACCACGGCCTTTGTGGTGGCCGGCGCCGGTCTTAAAGTGGCCAAACACGGCAACCGGGCCGTGTCCTCCCGCTGCGGCAGCGCCGATGTTATCGAGGCGCTGGGGATCAACCTGGCCCTGACGCCGGAGCAGGTGGCTCAGTGTATCGCTGAGGTCGGCATCGGGTTCTTATTCGCCCCCCAACTCCATGGGGCCATGCGCTTTGCCATCGGGCCCCGTCGGGAGATTGGCATCCGCACCATCTTTAACGTCCTGGGGCCGCTCACCAACCCGGCGGGGGCCAACGTCCAGGTGCTGGGGGTATATGACCCTAACCTCACCGAACCCCTGGCCCGGGTGCTGGGGAACCTGGGGACCAAAAGCGCGTTTGTGGTTTACGGCGATGGCTCCTTTGACGAAATCAGCATCGTGGGACCCACCCGCATCAGCGAGCTCAGGGAAGGGAAGGTCCGCACGTACAGCATCGCACCGGAGGATTTTGGTTTACAGCGGGCGACGCTTGCGGATATCAAGGGCGGGGACGTCTTCGAGAATGCCCGCATCGTCCGGCGGGTACTGGCAGGGGAGGGGGGTCCCCGGGGGGATATGGTGGCCCTGAATGCCGCCGCGGCCTTTATCGCCGCAGGTCTGGCCCCGGATTTTCCCGCAGGCATCGAACTGGCCCGGAAAACCATGGAAACCGGCAAGGCCGTGGCAAAACTGGAAGCCTTGGTGGAAAAAAGCAAGAGTTTTGAGGGCGGGAAATAAAAATTTTCGATTATGTCTTTTGCTCTGCAAAAATCATAATCGAACTTTTAGCGGGTGAGAGGGGAAGGCAGGGAGCCGCCGCTCCCTGGCCCTTCCCCCAAAAGGAACCAGATGAATTTTTTAGGCAAAATTGTGGCGCACAAACTGAAAGAGTCCCTGGGGCTTTTCGAGTCCGGGAAGTTGGAGGCATTCAAGGAGGCCATCAGGCAGCGGCCCCGGCCCCTGAGCTTGAAAAAGGCCTTGGATGAGGCGAGCGGGCGGGCCATTATTGCCGAAATCAAGCGGGCCTCCCCTTCCAAGGGGGCCCTGAATATGGACCTGGACCCGGTGGATTTGGCCCGGCTCTACGAGAAAAACGGCGCTGCGGCCATTTCGGTGCTCACCGAGCGGGCTTTCTTCCATGGGGACCCGGAGTTTCTCCAGGAAATCAAGCTGGAGGTGGGGGTGCCCGTGCTGCGCAAGGATTTTATCCTGGAGCCCATCCAGGTTTATGAGAGCGCGGCCCTGGGCGCTGACGCGCTGTTGCTTCTGGCCAATGTCCTGGACGTGGGGCAGGTGCAGGCCCTGCTGCTCCTCACCCGCTCCCTGGGCTTGGAGGCGTTGGTGGAGGTGCACACCCGCCAGGAAATGGAGGCCGCGCTGGAAGCCTCCGCCGATCTCATCGGCATCAACCATCGGGACCTGCACACCTTCGAGATGCACATGGACCGGGCCCTGGAACTGGCTCCCCTGGCGCCGCCGGGGGTTACTTTGGTGGCCGCCTCGGGACTTAAGAGCGGCGCTGACCTGGCGCGCCTGGAGGCGGGGGGCATTAGGGCCTTTTTAATCGGTGAGGCGCTGGTGACTTCGGGGGATCCAAGGGCGAAGTTGAAGGAATTCCTGGGGGCGTAAAGACGAACAATGAACAATATCATCCAAGGATTGGGGTTCCCGGTTCATGGTTAGAATAAAAATCTGCGGCATCACCAATCTCATAGACGCGCTCTTGGCGGCAGACTTGGGGGCGCACGCCCTGGGGTTTATTTTTTATCCGAAAAGTCCCCGGTCGGTGCGGCCGGAGGTGGCTCGGGAAATTATCGGTAATTTGCCGCCCTTTGTGATGACGGTGGGTGTTTTCGTGGACGAAGAAGCCGAGACGGTCCAGAAGATAGCTGAAACTGCGGGGCTGGACTGGGTCCAGCTGCATGGCAAGGAGCCGCCGGGTTATTGCTGCGAACTTAAACGCCGGGTTATCAAAGGGTTTCGCATCAAAGACGCGAGTAGTTTGTCTATCTTGCCGGAATACCAGGGGTCGGTGCAGGCCTTTTTGTTGGACACGTATAAAGCCGGGACCGCTGGGGGCACTGGCGTTACCTTTGATTGGGAGCTGGCCCGGCAGGCCGGTGAATGGGGGCCTGTTATTCTGGCCGGGGGGCTGACCCCGGCCAATGTGACCCGGGCAATACACGCAGCCAAACCCGCAGCCGTAGATGTGGCCAGCGGGGTGGAGGCCGCGCCGGGGAAAAAGGACCCGGAGAAATTGAGGGAGTTTTTTCGGGCGCTGAAAGGAGGATGCAGTGTTACCTGACAGACGTGGACATTTCGGACGGTATGGAGGGCGGTTTGTGCCGGAGACCCTCATGCCGGCTCTGTTGGAATTGGAGAAGGCCTATCGCCGTATCAGCCGTGACCCGGAGTTTCGGCGGGAGTTGACCTGGTATTTGGGGCACTATGTCGGCCGTCCCACGCCGCTGTACCTGGCCAGCCGGCTTGCCGACGCCTTGGGCGGGCCTCGTATCTACCTGAAGCGGGAAGACCTGGCCCATACCGGGGCTCATAAAATTAATAACACGGTGGGCCAGGGGCTTTTGGCCCGCCGCATGGGGAAAACCCGGCTCATTGCCGAGACCGGGGCGGGGCAGCACGGGGTGGCCACGGCCACCGTGGCGGCCCTGTTGGGTTTGGAGTGCGAAATTTACATGGGGACCGAGGACATCCGGCGCCAGAGGCTGAACGTCATGCGGATGGAGCTTTTGGGGGCAAAGGTGGCGCCGGTGTCTTCCGGCAGCTGCACCTTAAAAGACGCCATGAACGAGGCTATCCGGGATTGGGTCACCAACGTGCGCCACACCCATTACGTCATCGGCTCGGTGGCCGGACCCCACCCCTATCCCATGCTGGTGCGGGATTTTCAGGCGGTGATCGGCCGGGAAACCCGGGCCCAGATGCGCCGCCTTACCGGACGGCTGCCCCAGGTCCTGGTGGCCTGCGTGGGCGGAGGCAGCAACGCCATGGGGCTTTTTTACCCATTCCTCGAGGAGCCGGTGCGCTTCGTGGGCGTGGAGGCCGCGGGGCATGGGCTGGCCAGCGGGCATCATTCCGCGCCCCTCTGCGCCGGCACAGTGGGGGTGCTGCACGGCTCCATGGGGTATCTCCTGCAGGATGCCTGGGGCAATATCCGGGAAGCCCATTCCCTGGCGCCCGGACTGGATTATCCCGGAGTGGGGCCGGAACACTCGCATTTTAAGGACTCAGGCCGGGCAGACTACGTATCGGTGACTGACGAGGAGGCCCTGGAGGGTTTCAAACTCCTGGCCCGCACGGAGGGGATTTTACCGGCTCTGGAGAGCTCCCACGCCATCGCCTACCTCAAAGAACTGGCCCCCCATTATGGCCAGGAAGACATCATCGTCGTCAACCTTTCCGGTCGGGGCGACAAGGACGTGGAGGCCGTGGCGGAGGTGTTGGGGAAAAAGAAGTAATTGAGGGAAGGGCCGGGGCAGCAGAGGTTCTGTGGCCCCAGGCGTCTCGCCTGTGGTTTCCTTCCCTCAAACTCCCCTCCCAACCCCCTTTACGGGTGCAGCTTGAATCAGGGCTTTGGCGCTGGCTCAAGCCAAAATCTGAAAACCCATCAAGGGATTGGGGGTGGGGTTTGGGGGAGGGGGTAATGGGCCACTGCCCCTTAGCCCTCTCCCCCAAGATCAACTTGCAACGGAGGTGTGAAGTGACGAGAATTGACAAGGTCTTTCGGCGCTTAAAGGAGAAGGGTGAAAAGGCCCTGATTCCGTTCATTACTGCCGGGGACCCTGATAGAGAAACCAGCCGCCGCCTGGCCCTGGAAATTGCGGCCCGGGGAGCAGACCTTCTGGAATTGGGGATTCCTTTTTCCGATCCCCTGGCGGATGGCCCCACCATCCAGGCTGCCAGCAGCCGGGCCCTGCAAGCCGGAGTGCATTTTAACGATGTCCTGGCCCTGGCTGGAAGCCTGCGGCGAGAAACGGATATTCCGCTTATCCTGATGGGCTACTACAATCCCATTTTGCAGTACGGGTTGGCCCAGGCCGCCAAAGATGCGGCGGGGCAGGGGGTGGACGGGTTCATCATTCCGGATCTGCCCCCGGAAGAAGCAGAATCCTGGCGGGTGGCCGCCAGGTCGGCCGGGATCGCCACGATTTTCCTGGCCGCGCCCACCAGCGGCCCGGACCGGATCAAGACTCTGGGCCGCCTCACCCGAGGCTTTCTCTATTACGTCTCGGTGACCGGCATTACCGGCGCCAGAACCGAGTTGCCCCCGGAATTGATCCGGGAACTGGAAGAGGTGCACACCTTGGTGAAGTGCCCGGTGGCCGTGGGGTTTGGCATCGGCACCCCGGAGCAGGTCAAGAATCTCGCGCCTTATGTGGAAGGGGTGGTGGTGGGCAGCGCCATCGTCAGCCGGGTGAGCAAACTCACGGGTCTGCAGTCCGTGAAAGAAATCGGGGACTTTGTGGCGGCGCTGAAGGCGCCTTTGCGGGGCGGCGGCCACTGATAAGAAATGGCGAGGAATGGCAGCAGGCGCTTTGGTTATCCCGCAACAGTCTCCTTTCTTGAAAAGTTCAAGGTAGGGTTACACACCACTGTTGGCGCGTGAGATGCGCCCTACACAAGGCGGGCGGGTCCGCCCGCCCTACCGCAAGGCAGTTGCCGATCAGGATTGGTTGAGGTAGCCGCTCACCAGGAGGTCAGGCCCCAGGCGACGCAGGTTGAGATCCCGAACTTGGTGTGCTTCGGCAAGGTTATCGACGCCACGGCCGGCCACTGCGGGGTAAGCGTTTTTGCCGCCCAGGATTTTGGGGGCATAAAAAAAGTAAAATTTATCCACCAGGCGCTGGTCCAGGAAGGTCCCCAGCACTTCGGCGCCGCCTTCCACCAGCAGGCTCTGCACCCGGCGGCGTCCCAACTCCTGCAGCAAAGCTTCCAGAGACACCCGGCCTTTTTCTTGGGGCAGGACTAAAACTTCTGCGCCTGCAGACTCCAGGGACTGAATTTTGTGCCCGGGCGCAACGGGCGTGGTTGCGATCCAGGTGGGGGAGGGTGACTTCAGGTTCAGGATAATGGCTTTTGGTGAAATCCGCAGATGGCTGTCCAGGACCACCCGGATGGGGTCGCTGCCTTGCCGCCGGGGCAGCCGCGTGGTGAGTTGCGGGTCATCGGCCAAGACCGTGCCGATGCCCACCAGAATGGCGTCACATTCGTGGCGCAGACGATGGCCGAAGGCTCGGGCCGTCTCGCCGGTCAACCATTTGGAATCGCCGGTGCGGGTGGCGATTTTGCCGTCCAGGGAGCAGGCGGCCTTGGCGATAACAAAAGGCAGACCCGTTGCCAACCAGGTAAACCAAGCCTCATTGAGACGGCGGCTCTCCCCCGCCAGAAGACCCATTTCCACCTGAATGCCCCTTTCTCTGAGAAAGGCCGCCCCGCCGCCGTTGACCGCGGGGTTGGGATCTGGGGTGGCGATCACCACTCTTGTTACCCCGGCGGCAAGAATGGCTGCGGTACAGGGTGGCGTTTTGCCGTGATGATTGCAGGGTTCCAGGGTCACATACAGGGTGGCGCCCCGGGACCTGCTCCCCGCATCCAGCAGGGCCATCACTTCGGCGTGGGGTTCGCCGTAGCGATGGTGCCAGCCCCGGCCCACAACCTCCCCCTTTTGCACCACCACCGCCCCCACCATGGGATTGGGGGAGACCCATCCTCCTCCCCGGGCCGCCAGCCTCAAAGCCATTTTCATATACTGTTCATCAAACTTGTGAAGATTCATGACCACGAAGAAGGCAAATGCAGAAAGTTTCTTATATCTTAAGAAATAAATGAGATTATATTTGATTGAAATAACAATAAGTTAGATATATTTCTGCAATTTCAATAAATATGATTTCTTGGCAAAATTTGATTTTCCGTCATCCTGATGTCATTGAGCGGCAGGAAGTAATTTTGCAAGATTCTCACTGTTATTCTTCTTTGGTCTTGTCGCTGCGGGAATCCAAAAGGAGGCGAATTTCCGCCATGAAATCGGTGGCGTCGGTAAAGTGGCGATACACGGAGGCAAAGCGCACGTAGGCCACTTCGTCCCAATCACGCAGTTGGTTCATGACCCGCTCACCGAGCCAGGTGGAAGGGATTTCCCGTTGGCCGCTTTCCAGCATTTCCCGTTCCAGGTCATCCAGAAATTGCTCGATAACGTCGATGGAAACGGGGCGTTTTTCGCAGGCCTTCTTGATACCTTCGGAGAGCTTGGCCCGCTGATAGGGTTCCCGCCGCCCATCCTTTTTAATAATGAGCGGGATGGTCTCCTCCACCTGCTCATAGGTGGTAAAACGCCGCTGGCACTTGAGGCATTCCCGCCGCCGCCTGATGGCGTTGGCTTCCCGGCTCGGCCGGGAGTCAATGACTTTGTTCCGGGTGCTGTGGCAGAAAGGGCAGCGCATGGGAAAAAGACCTGGGACTGAACGCCGCCTCAGGTGGCCAATTCCCGAGGCCGGATGGTTACACCTCCCACTCTTTGGCAAAGAGGGGGAAATGGCGGCAAAACTCGTGGACCTCAGCCTGCAGTTTGGCCAAGTTATCCGGGTCGTCGGGAGCGGCAAGGGCCTGGTGAATTAAGTTGGCGATGTGGCGCATCTCCGGTTCTTTCATGCCCCGGGTAGTGACAGCGGGGGTGCCCAACCGGATGCCGCTGGTGATGGTCTTGGGCTGCAGGTCAAAGGGGATGGCGTTCTTGTTCACCGTAATCCCGGCCAACCCCAAGGCCTCTTCTGCCAATTTGCCGGTGAGGCCGATGGGGGTGAGATCCATCAGGATGAGGTGAGTGTCCGTGCCCCCGGCCACCAGGCGGTAACCCAGCTTGAGAAATTCCTGAGCCAGAGCGCAGGTGTTGGCCAGAACCTGCTTCTGGTAACGGCGGAAGGAGTGGGATAAGGCCTCCTTTAAGGCCACCGCCTTGGCGGCGATGACGTGCATGAGAGGGCCTCCCTGGATGCCGGGAAAGACCTGGCTGTCCAAGGTCCGGGCATACTCGGGCCGGGCAATGATGAGACCGCCCCGGGGGCCTCTGAGCGTCTTGTGGGTGGTGCTGGTGACAAAATCGGACACCGGCACCGGCGTGGGATGCAGGCCGGCGGCCACCAGGCCGGCAATGTGGGCCATATCCACCATGAGGTAGGCCCCCACTTCCCGAGCGATCTCGGCAAACCGGTTAAAATCCAGGATCCGGGGATAGGCGCTGGCGCCGGCAACAATCAGCTTTGGGCGGTTGTTTCTCGCCAGTTGGGCCAAAACATCGAAGTCCACCTGCTCGGTGTTGCGGTCAACGCCGTAGGTCACCGCCTTATAAAGTTTACCCGAAAAAGTCACCGGCGCGCCGTGGCTTAAATGGCCGCCGTGGGCCAGGTCCATACCCATGATGGTGTCCCCGGGTTTCAGGAACCCGAAATACACCGCCATGTTGGCCTGGGTGCCGGAATGGGGCTGCACGTTGGCGTGTTCGGCGTCAAACAGCAGTTTGGTGCGCTGGATGGCCAGTTCTTCCGCGGTGTCGACGTTCTCGCAGCCGCCGTAATAGCGCCGGCCGGGGTAGCCCTCAGCATATTTGTGGGTCAGGATAGACCCCTGGGCGGCCCGCACCGCAGGGCTGACGAAGTTTTCCGAAGCTATAAGCTCAAGCTGCGCCAACTGGCGTTGACACTCACGCTCGATCACTCCGTAGATTTCCGGATCAGTGTGCGATAAGTCCGCCATCAGAGGACAACTCTTGAGGTCCCTGTCTATACTCATAATTCCGTACCTGGCCGCGGCCCTGCCAGTTGCTCCAAAAGATCCAGGCGATCCTGGTGACGACCGCCGTCAAAGGGGGTGGCGAGCCAGGCCTGTACTATCTCCCGGGCCAGTTGGGGGCCGATCATGCGGCCCCCCAGGACTAACAGGTTGGCGTCATTGTGGCGTCTGCTCATGACCGCCGTGGAAACATCATGACACAAAGCGGCGCGGATGCCCGAAAAACGGTTGGCGATGATACTCATGCCCAAGCCCGTACCGCAGATGAGAATGCCCCGGCCTCGGGGCCGGGACAGGATCGAATCCACTACTTTTTTGCCGAACACCGGATAATGCACCGACTCATCGGGATTGGAGCAGCCCAAATCCTGCACCTGGACCCCGAGTTCGCCCAGAAGCCTGACCACTTCGGTCTTCAGGTGATAGCCGGCATGGTCGCAGGCAATGGCGATAATGTCCGCCTTAGGTTCGGGCTTTGACAAAGTTGATGACATCTCCCACGGTCCTTAACTTTTCGGCTTCCTCGTCGGCGATCTCAAAGCCGAACTCTTCTTCCATGGCCATGATCAATTCCACCAGATCCAGGGAATCGGCCCCCAGATCATCGATGAATACTGCGTCAGGGGTCACTTCGGCCTTATCAACCCCCAATTTTTCTGCCACAATGGCGCTTATTTTCTCCTCAATGGTCATCTAGTCAACCTCCTCGTGATTAAGCCATCAGCATCCCGCCGTTCACATGTATGACCTGGCCGGTGATGTAAGCTGCCTGATCCGAAGCCAGAAAGGCTACGGCGTGGGCCACCTCAACAGGCGCCCCGAATCGGTTCAGGGGAATCTGAGCCAACATGGCCTCCCTGACTTTTTCGGGCAAATTCTGGGTCATGGCCGTTTCAATAAAACCCGGAGCCACCGCGTTCACAGTAATATTGCGGCTGGCCAATTCCCGGGCCGCCGACTTGGTGAGCCCCACCAGGCCCGCCTTGGAGGCCACATAATTGGCCTGGCCGGCATTCCCCATGAACCCCACGATGGAACTGATGTTGATGATGCGCCCGGAACGCTGTTTGATCATGGGCTTGGCCGCGGCCTTGAGGCAATTGAAGGCCCCTTTGAGGTTCACGGCCAGAACCTGGTCCCAATCTTCTTCTTTCATCCGCACCAAAAGGCCGTCCCGGGTAATGCCGGCGTTGTTCACCAGGATGTCCAGGCGCCCGCTCTCCGTGAGGATGACCTCAAGCGCCTGCTCCACCTGGGCGAAATCAGCCACATTGAATTGCAGGCAGGCGGCCTTGGCCCCTTTGGCTTCCACGTCCCGGATGGTGTCCGCCGCAGCCTCAGGCGGGGTCACATCGTTGATATACAGCATCATATCCGGTTGGGCCAGGGCCAGGGCGATGGTCCGGCCGATGCCGCGGGCGGCGCCGGTTATCAGGGCGACTCGTGTGGTGCTGGTCATATCGCTTCTTCACATTTTTGGGGCGCTGGGGTGCATAGCCAGAGATGCCAACACATAACCTTAAATAAATTTGTGAAAAAAAGGAAGAGGCTAAATGAAAGTTTTCATTTGCCCGTATGACTTTTCCTGGAAATGGCAACGTATGCCATGAAATATTCAAAAGCCATGCTGACCCTGCACACCAATTCTTCGGCGGCCCGGATCGCAGGCGGCGTCGCCGAGATCTCCACCCCATCTCCCAGATGACCGCTCGCTAACCTAAGCTCCCTGTCCCCGGTCTTTCTTGATCTCCTGGATCAAGGCCGGCAGGATCTCGAAGAGGTCGCCCACCAGGCCGATGTTGGCGATTTTGAAGATGGGGGCTTCGGGGTCGCGGTTGATGGCCACGATAAAGTCGCTGCCCTGCATGCCCACCACGTGCTGGGCTGCGCCGGAGATGCCCACGGCAAAATACAGCTTGGGAGACACGGTTTTGCCGGTTTGTCCGATCTGATGGGCGTAGGGAATCCAGCCGGCGTCCACCGCGGCCCGGGTGGCGCCTAGGGCCCCGCCCAGGAGGTCGGCCAGCTCCTCCAACAGGCGGAAATGTTTGGCATCTTTTAAGCCCCGGCCCCCGGCCACGATGACTTCGGCCTCGGAGAGGGGCAGGCGCTCCTTGATTTCCTCCACGGTTCGGACAAACCGGCTGGGGCTGGGGACGGCAAGCGTCGCCAACTCCACCCGGATGACCTGGCCGTCCGGGGTATGAGGTTCAGCCAGGCGCTTGAACACGCCGGGGCGGGCCGTAGCCATCTGGGGAAAGGTGCGGGGGGTGATGATAGTGGCCATGATGTTGCCCCCGAAGGCCGGCCGGGTCTGCTGCAGAAGGCGTTTTTCGGGGTCAATGGCAAAGGCGGTGCAATCCGCGGTGAGGCCGGTTTTGAGGGCCGCGGCCACCTGGGGAATGAAGGCCCGGCCCATATAGGTGGCCCCGGCCAGGATGATTTCGGGCTGATAGTGCCGGGCAATCTCGGCCAGGGCCGCGGTATAGGGGCCTTCCACAAAATCGGCGAGCTGCGGGTGTTCGGCCACATAGACCTTGTCGGCGCCGCCGGCGAGCAGGGGAGGGGCCAGGTGTTCGACGTTGTCCCCCACAAGCACCGCGGCCACGCCCACGCCTAAAAAGGCTGCCAGACGACGGGCTTCGCCCAATAATTCCAGGGCCACCGGGGCCAGATGCCCATGGCGCTGCTCCGCGAAGACCCAGACGCCGTCAGGAGGCACACCTGGCCGGGGCGCGGGGCCTGCCGTTTCGGGCAGGGCCAGCGCCCCTTCGGGGCAGGCCTCTCCACAGGCCCCGCACAGGGTGCAGCCCTCGCCGATGATTAACCGATCCCCCTCCAGGCTCAAGACCCCAAAGGGGCAAACATCCACACACTGCCCGCAGGCCGTGCACTTTTCGGTAGAGAGGATGATGCTCATGGCAGTTTTTCGGGAAGGAGGCCACGAGTCAGTGGCCCCCTCCCGCGTTCCCCCAGCCTTCCCCCAAAAAATTATCTCCTTCCCAACTCCTTAAGCCGTCCCCAGACGCGGGCGGCGAGGTCGGCAGGGTCGCCTTCCCAGGTCTGGGATTCTCCCCGAGGAGGCGGCGGAAAGACCTTGACCACCTGAGTGAAGGAGCCCGCCAGGCCCACAGCATCGCTCGGAAGATCCAGATCAGCTTGGCCCCACACCGGGATGACCTCCTTTTTGGCCTTGAGTTTGGCCTTGAAGGAGGGCAGGCGGGGTTCGTTGATTTCCTTGACCACAGAGATGACCGAGGGGAGGTCGGCAGCCACTGCGTCATAGCCGTGATCCAGGAGGCGCTCCACTTCAATGGTCGCCTCCCCGGTGAAGCTCAGTTTCCGGGCCCAGCCTACATACGGAACGCCCATGATGGTGGCCAGCATGGGGCCGACCTGGGCGGTATCCCCGTCAATGGCCTGTTTGCCGGTGAAAATCAGGTCCGCGCCGCCCATCTTGTCGATGGCCCTGGCCAGGGTGAGGGCCGTGGCCCAGGTGTCGGCGCCCGCGAAGGCCCGATCCGAGATGAGCACCGCCTTATCCGCACCCAGCCCCAAGGCCTCCCGCAGGGCTTCCTCGGCCTGGGGAGGACCCATGGTGAGCAGCGTTACCGTGCCGCCCCGGGCCTCCCTGACCCGCAAACCCTCTTCCAACGCATAAAGGTCAAAGGGGTTGATGATGGACTTGATGCCCTCCCGTTTCAGGGTGTGGGTCTCAGGGTCCAGGCGGACTTCCTGGGTTTCGGGGACTTGTTTGATGCAGACGATGATGCGGATCATGGTTTTCAAGGTAACGGTGCGCCCGCACATTTCTGCTCACCGCTTTCTTATTTCTGCTCAGTGACTGCTGGCTGCTATTTTTTCTTGGAATATTCTTTATTGAGGGCCAAACCGATGATGTTGCGCATGATCTGGTTGGTGCCTTCGTAAATCTGGAGGATCTTGGCGTCCCGCATCATCTTTTCCACGGGGTATTCCCGCATGTAGCCGTGGCCCCCCATGACCTGCACCGCATCGACCGTAATCTGCATGGCCATGTCGGTGGGAAAGAGCTTGGCCATGGCCGCGGCCTTGGTGAAATCCTTGGCGCCGCTGTCGATGTAACGGGCCACGGAGTAGACCAGGGCCCGGGCGGCTTCGGTTCTCGTGGCCATGTCCGCCAGCATGTGCTGCACGGCCTGGAACGCGATGATGGGCTGGCCGAATTGGTGGCGCTCCTTGGCAAAGGAGGCGGCTTCGTCCAGCGCGCTTTGGGCCAGGCCCACCGCCAGGGCGCCGGCGCCGGGCCGGGCCAGGTCCAGGGTCCGCATGGTGAGGATAAAGCCCATACCCTCGCGGCCGAGGAGCCGGTCTTTCGGGACGCGCACGTCTTCCAGGACGATTTCCCGGGTCACTGAGGCCCGGATGCCCATTTTCTGTTCTTTTTTCCCGAAACTGACGCCGGCATCGCCCTTTTCCACGATAAAGGCGCTGGCCCCCCGGGCCCCCTTGGCCTTGTCCGTCATGGCGATGACGGTGTTGATTTCGGCCTCCCCGGCATTGGTGATCCACTGCTTGGTGCCGTTCAGGACGTACTGATCGCCGTCTTTCACGGCCGTGGCCGCGATGGCCCCGGCATCGCTGCCGGCCTGGGCCTCGGTGAGGGCAAAGGCCGCCAGGACTTCACCCCGGGCGAGAGGGGACAGATATTTCTGCTTCTGCTCCTCGCTGCCAAACAGCAACAGCGGGTAGGCCCCCAGAAAGGAGGCGGCGTAGGTGGTGGCCACCCCCACGCAGCCCTCGGCCAGGGCCTCGAGGACCAGGACGTTTTCCAAACAGCCCAGCCCCAGACCGCCGTAGGCCTCCGGGATAATGGTGCCGCAGAGGTCGGCCTGGGCCAGGTCCTTGATGATGTCCCAGGGGAAGATCTCCTGTTCGTCGAGCTCAGCCCGCACCGGCTTGATGCGCTCTGCCGTGATCTGACGGGCCAAATCCCGGAGCATCTGCTGCTCTTCGGTCAGCAAATAATCCATGTTTACCCCTTTGATTTGTGGGAGGAGGACCAGGGAGCAGCGGCTCCTTAGTCCCCTCCCCCAAAAAACATTTATCCGCTACTCCGTTGCCTCCGGCAGTACCAGGCGCCCTTTGTAATAGCCGCAGGAGGGGCAGGCCCGGTGGGGCAGGCGGGGTTCGTTGCATTTGGGGCAGACAGACAGGTTCGGCAGGGTGAGGTGGTCGTGTGACCGCCGCTTGTTCCGCCGTGAAATGGAGTGTCGGCGTTTGGGTAAAGGCACGGCTGTTCTCCTCTAGAGCTTGATATTCTTTACAATGGCCAAAGGCGAAGTGGATTCCTCCGCCGGACATTGGCAGGTTTCCTGGTTGAGGTCAGCGCCGCAGCGGGGGCACAGACCTTTGCAGGCTTCGGCGCACAGGGGCTTTAAGGGGAGGGTCAGGAGCACCTGCTCTCTGACAATGCTTTCCAGGTTCACTGTCTCCCCGCTATAAAAATCCCGGTCCAGGTCGGCCTTGGTTAATTCCTCGTCTGCCGGACCCGCCTGGCCGGGCGCGGGGGCCAGCAACAGGTCGAAATCTGCTGCCACCGGATAGTCAAATGAGACCAGACACCGGCTGCACATCAGGCTCAACATCCCGTCGAGGTGCCCCCGGACGAGAATGTCGTGGCCATGCCGCTCCAGGTGCACCCGGACATTGAGGGTGCCCGGGGCGGAAAATTCCAGGTCGGGATCTTCCCCCTGCCAGCGGGAGAACCAATCCTTTTCCAGGTGCAGGTCGAGGTCAAGCCCTCCGTCTTTGAGACGGGCAATATTAATCTGTAAGGTGGAGGGGTGCATATGAAGCCATGAATTTAAATTAACCATATTATTTTAAACAAACTTTTCAGAGTGTCAAGGGAACCCTTGCAGGCGAAGCCATCCGGGCTGCCCACATTCTTCAGGTTTCCCCCATCAAAAAGCTAATTGCTATTGCATCTCAGTTTAAATAAGGTACACTTGAACATCATGATCATCGCCTTTATCGGTCAGCCCAATTGCGGCAAGAGCACGATTTTCAATTATTTTTCGGGCTATAAGGCCCAGGTTTCCAATTTTCCGGGGACCACGGTGACCTACAACACCAGCCGGGTGGTTTTTCAAGGCCAGGAACTTATCTGTGTCGACCTCCCCGGGGTATATTCGCTGACCTCCGGCGACCCGGCGGAATTGGAAAGCCGCAATTACCTGCTGCACAAGCAGGTCGACGTCATCGTCAACGTGGTGGACGCCTCGCTTCTGTCCAGGAGTCTGGAGCTCACTTTGGAGCTTATGAGCCTGGAGAGGCCCATGGTGCTGGCCCTGAACATGATGGACGAGGCCCACCGCAAGGGGATCTCTCTGAAACCCACCAAGCTGTCCCACCTCTTGGGGATTCCGGTGGTGACCACTATCAGCAACCGGGGCACCGGACTCACCGATCTCCTGGAAACCGCGGTGGAAGCCGGGCAGGCCCAGGTATCGCCGGCAGCCGTGGTCTTTAGCCGGGATGTGGAAGAAGAAATCGCCGAACTGAGCGATCAACTCGAAATGCACCTGGCCGAAAAACTTGGCCTGCCCTGGCGTTTTTTCCTGGTGAAGCTCCTGGAAGACGACCCCTACCTCTTGGAGGAAGTAACGCGCCAGGACCCGCAATTGCTGCATTTTGTGAAGAATCACCAGAAAATCATGGCCCAAAGCCGGGGCCGGCCTCCTGAGCTGATCATCGCCTCCGAGCGGCACGCGTTAGCGGCAAATATCTTCGAGCAGGTGGCCAAGGTCACCCCGGCCGCCAGTCCCGGCTGGCGGGACCGCCTGGACCGCATCGCCACCCACCGGGTGTGGGGCTACGTGGTGCTGGTGCTCATCATGGGCCTTTTTTTCCAGGCCGTTTTCCGGTTCGGTCAATTAGGGGAAGATTTTTTTACCGCTTACCTAGATTGGGCCCTGAAGCTGACCCAGAACTGGTTAGGCGCCGGCAGCCTGGGCTATTACCTCCTGGGCGAAGGCCTGTTTATGGGGATTTTCGGCGGGGTGGCCATCGTGCTGCCGTATCTGGTGCCGTTCCTGGTGGGTCTGGCCCTCTTGGAGGACAGCGGCTACCTGCCCCGGGTGGCCTTCCTCATGGATAATCTCATGCACCGCCTGGGGCTGCACGGCAAATCCATCATACCCTTCATCCTGGGCTACGGTTGCAGCGTGCCCGCGGTCATGGCCACCAGGATCATGGAAAGTCCCCGGGACCGGTTTGTGGTGGCGCTTTTGGCTACTCTTATCCCTTGTTCGGCCCGCTCCGTCATCATCTTCGCCTTGGTGGCCTATGCCATCGGCCCCTGGTGGGCCCTCGGGGTGTATTTTTTCAACCTGGTGATTATTGCGATACTGGGCCGGTTGTCCACCTTGGTGCTGCCCGAGGTCTCCCCGGGGCTCATCATGGAAATCCCGGAGTACCGCCGGCCCACCCTGAAAACCGTGGTGCAGAAGTCCTGGCGGAGTCTGAAGGACTTCATCGTGGTGGCCTGGCCCATTCTCATTGTGGGGAGCGTCATCCTGAGCCTGCTCAAATATTGTAAACTGGAAACCCTCCTCAATCAGGCCCTGGTCCCCCTGACGGGGCTTCTGGGTCTGCCCGCGGTAGTGGGCACCACTCTGATCTTTGGCATTATGCGCAAGGAATTGTCCCTGATCATGCTGAATGAGGCCCTGGGGACCACCCAGATCGCCACCGTGCTCACCCAAACCCAGCTTTTGACCTTTACAGTTTTTGTGCTCTTTTACATCCCCTGCGCTTCCACCATCGCCGCCCTCTCCCGGGAGATCGGCTGGAAGGGAGCAGCCGCCGCGGTGATAGCCTCCCTGGCCCTGGCCGTGGGGCTGGGTTTGCTTACACGCCTGTTCGGCGTCCTGGTTTTTTAGTTCGTGGCCGATGAGACCGATATTGGGGTAGTGAAGAATAATCCCACAGAACGGCGGCGGCGGACCAGGGTGCCGGTTCGGTTGGCGGTAACGGTGTGCCTGGACGGAGAAGAGATTGCGGTGGAAAGCTGCAATCTCAGCCTCAAGGGTCTGGCCTGTCAGCCTGATCCCCGGCTGCACCAGAACCAATGCTGCCAGGTAGTGATCAGGCTGGCCCCCGACATCCGGGCGGTCATCAAGGCCAAGGTGGTGCGGGCCGGCAACGCCGGGGCGGCCATCGATTTTTTGGCCACCGACCCGGAAAGTTTTTACCATCTCAAAAAGATCGTGGAATATCACTCCCGGTGGCCGGAAGTGGTGGGCCTGGAACTGCTCACCCCGGCCTTTCCTCTTTCCCCTTCCCGAACATATCTTGTGAGACAAAGGGCCAAAAAATAAAGGGGGAGTTCCATGCAAAGGTAAAACCCCGGCGAAAATCCCTCTTGTAGCAAGTTGCAGTCATAGCGGAAAGGTGCCCCCCCGGCTTCAGCCTGCGGGGGCACGGCAAGCCCTGTCCCTACAGCACTTTCACCAGGTCGGCTACCAGTGCCGCTTGGCGGCGGGCCGCGCCCTGGTGGGGCGAGAGGGCCGCCAGGGCGGCTTCGCCCAAGCGGCAGCGCTCACCGGGATATTCCAGGAGATGACGGGCCGCAGCCGCGAGCGTTGAGGCATCCTGCACCACGGTTCCCACCCCGGCTTCCCGCAACATCTCCTCGGCCCAGCGGAAGTTCTCGAAATGCGGGCCATATAACGGAGACAATCCCCACACCGCAGGTTCGAGAATATTCTGACCGCCGTGGGGCACCAGGCTTCCTCCTACGAAAGCCACGTCGGCCGCGGCGTAGAGGCTGAAAAGATCCCCTACCGTATCCACCAGCACCACCGGCTGTTGACGAAGCTCGCTGCCGTTCTTGAGCGCTTGCCAGCGCTGAAACCCCAGACCGCGCCGGGATAGCAATTCCCCCACAGCAGCGGCCCGCTCCGGGTGCCGGGGGGCCAGGATGAGGACAAGGGTAGGGTAGGGGCCCCGCAAGGCCTGGTAAGCCGCCAGCACCTCCTCTTCCTCACCTGGATGGGTGGAGGCGGCCAGGAGCACGGGCTCTCCCTGAAGCGCCAGACAGGCTTTCAGGAAATAGGGGTTCCGACTGGATGCGGGCCGCGAGCCGGGACCGGCAGGGGGGAGGGGAGGGGGGGGTGAGAAATTCTTTAGCCCGCGGCGGCCCAGCAGGGCATCCACCTTGAGGTTGCCGGTGAAAGAAAGCTTGGGAGGGGCGAGCCCCAAGGCGGCCAGGCGCTGGTAATCCTGGCGGGAACCGGCCGCAATTACATCAAAAAGATTAATAATTTCAAATAGATATTTTTTGTACCGAGTATAGCGGCGAAAGGAACGGTCCGAAAGGCGGGCATTCATCAGAGCCAAAGACACGCCACGATGCTTCGCAGCAGAGAGAAAGTTGGGCCAGACCTCGGACTCCAGGGCCACGAAAATATCGGGGTTGATAACCGACAAAGCCCGGCTTACGGCCCAGGGCACGTCCAGGGGGAAGTAACATACCCGGGCTTTTAGGGGGGAAAAGTGTTGCCGGGCCACGGCCTGGCCGGTTTCGGTGCCGGTGGAAATAATCAGGGAAGCCTGGGGGAGGAAGGCTCTCAGTTCGGCTGCCAGAGGCACGGCAGCCAGGATTTCTCCCACCGAGACCCCGTGCACCCAAACGCGGGGAGAGCCGGGAAGAGGATCAGGTGGGGGCTTCAGGCCCAGGCGGGGCAGGAAACTTTCCCCACCTCCCCGGGACCTGAGATGGTAGTAAAAAAAAGGCCAGCCCAGGAGTCCGGTCAGGCTGGAGAGGGCCTGATAAAAGAATAATTTCATGATGTTGACCGTTTTATTTGCTGGAGGGCGGACTCAGACTGGGTAGGTGCGTCGCTTTCCCCCCAGGCTGCTTTCTTAAAAATGAATAATTTAATTATAATAATTATATTAAAAAGTTATATAATATTTCTCACAACAATTCTCAATCTTATGACGATTTATTGAGGATGTTCGAAATTCTCTCAGTCCCTGTTTAACCAGATTTTTCTTACTTTTAAATAATCCTGCAGGATACGGTCATGATCAAAGGCCAGTGGTGACGGTAAGTGCTCCGGGGGAACAATGGCCAGGGATTTGGCGTCATCCGCGGCTTTTGGGCGGCCGTGGCCCCGGGCCACGAAGACCATGGTAATGGTGTGCTGGCGGGGATCACGCTTCGGGTCCGAGTAGGCGTGGAACTGCCCCAGCAACTTCACGGTAAGTCCGGTCTCCTCTTGGGCTTCCCGGACGGCAGCTTCCTCAAGAGTTTCTTCGTATTCCACAAACCCTCCGGGCAAAGCCCAGCCGTACGGCGGCTTCTGCCGTTCGATCAACACCAAACCCTGATCTTCATATTCGATGATGATATCCACCGCGGGGACGGGATTGCGGTATCGGCTGAACGTATGGCCGCATCGGGGACAGGTTTCGGTGACTCGCATATTAGTTTACATAATATATATTATCAGACATTTACAAGAGCTTCTTTTTTACTAATTCCTTAAGATCTTCATAGCTTACCGAAATTACTCGCCAAGTGCGATCCTGTGGCGTTCGGCCCATGGTAAGATGCAGGCTCGTCTCAAGCTTGGGAAAGCGTAACGTCACCTGGGCAACATCATCCGCCTGATTGATCTGCGCCAGGGCCACCGCACCTTCCAAGGCCAGCAAATCCTGGGTGGTCAGTGTATCCAGATATTTATTGATGAGTGAGCGGGCTTCCTTCTCGAAGGTGCCGTAGATTTGCGGGATGAGTTGCTGGGCGAACTTGCTGCCCATCTTGATGCCAAGCTCACCCAAGAGGTTTCCTTTGGGCACAAGCTCGGGCGGAATCAGGTCCCGGCCCGAATCCTCCATGAGCGAGCTCAGGATGCTGGGCATATCCAGGTATGAATAAAATTTGTTGTAATTTCGCTGTATGAGAGAAGTCACCATCTGCTGCAGGGCAAATCGGGGGGAATTGCGGTGAAGATAATAGAAAATGCCGGCGACCACAATCCCAAGAACGAGAGCGGTTGCCAGGAAAATTAAGGGGGACCGTCGCATAAGGCCTTTCCTTTGCCATGGCTTTTTGGCACAGTGTAGTATAGCGGTACAAAAGTTAAAACCATTTTCATTATGACCCCTGGATAACTGAATAACCATGACGGATACATTACTGCTGCGCCACCCCCTGGCCAACGGCCTCATCCTGGAATTCCACGATCTTTCGAAGCCCATGGCCGGAGACCGCTGGCAGGTGATCCTCGAAGTGCGCCTTGCCATTCCGGTGGACGCGACCACCCTGCCCTCCGACCTGGCGGACCGGGCCCCGGAAATACGCGCGGCCCTGGGCCGGGAAATTCTCTTTACTCAACAGGAGGTCCATTATTTTATCGACGTCCATAAGGTTCCTGGTCTCCTGCATGAAATCCAAACCCGACTCTTACAAGGGCTCGAGGGTTACCTGGGCCACCCGGATTTTGCCGGGCGCTTTATTCGCAAGAAGTTTGTCGAGCACCAGAAAAAGGTTTTAGGTTACCGGTCTTAGGTTCTCGGTTTCGGGTTCTGGGTTTTATTCTTTGCCGTTGAAGAATCTGAGAACTTATTACAAACGACTTCTCAAAACTCAAAGCTCGCAGACGAGAGCCATACCAAACCCTTGCCCTCTGCAAAATCGCAGCTCTACGCGGCTCTCATGAGGTCATTTTTTTGAGCCGGGAATGGCGCAGCCGGGATGGGTGGCCACCCCCAGAAAACAGACTGTTCCGGGTATGAAAAGTTTATCACTGCGGCTCCCCGGTAAGTTGGGGGAGCGTGGGGAGCTCAGCAACGACTGCTCACTGCCTGCAGCCTGTGACCTATGGCGTTGAAAGCCTGCGGTTGACTACCTGGCCGGGTATCACTACAATGAACGCCATGCAAACCTTTACTTCTTCGCGTTGGCTTCTTCTGGTGCTTGGTTTGTTCACCATCCTCGGGGCGGGATCGGTCCGGCAGGTGCAGGCCGGCAACCCTCCGGTGCAGGCGCCCCATCCCCGGCTGGAGGACCCGAGGCTCGCGCCCCGGGCCGCCCGCATCGTCGAACAGGTGGCCTTAAGCTATGAGGCCGGCATGACTCCTCAAGCCCGGGAGCGGGATTTCCTCAAGAAAATCGCCTTGGCCAAGCACTTGCTGGGGGTGACCAACCTGGCGGATTTGCGCCAGCAATCCCTGGCCCTGCTCAGTGGCTCCGGGGAGACTTCCTGGGAGACCTTGCGCTGCCTCAGGTGGCCCCAGGGCGACAGGGTAGGGGTGGTCCTGAGCGTGCCGGTGTGGGTGCCTTCCCAAGCCCGGCGGGTGCCCGCGTTTGCCGGCTTTGAGAAAAAATGGCAGACCGTGGCCCTGTGTGAGCCCCGGCCCTCATGTTACGTGTGGTTTGCCAGCCGGCTCGCCGACATCAACGACAAAGCCAAATACCGCCCGGAGCGCACCCTGGTGGAGGTGAACAGCCGCTTTGCGCCACTGGCCGGCCTGTTCCTGGAATATATTTTCCGGGAGGGCTGGTATGACGCAAACAAACGGGTCCCCATCCTGGTGTTGCGGGCCGGAGAAGATACCTGGGCAGTGAGCGCTTCCCAGGGGCCGGTAACGGCCGAGTGCCTGAGTTTCCCTGACAAGGAGGGCGCCTCCCTTGATGCCATGGTCGTCAAGAGCCACTTCGGCAACATGGCGGAGCTCCATCACGGCAGACACGTAGCCATCTCCAACCACCGCCTGGGTCTGGCCATGGATGTGAATGATTTTAATTACAAGGGCGTGGTGGACGGCAACCCCAACCCTGTCAGTTTCTCTCTGCGTCAGTACAACCGGGACGCCATGCACCGCCTGGATGCCCGAAACCTGCCCGCCTGGGTCTATACCGGGGCCAAATGGCTCGGGTTGCGCATCCCCCAGGAATGGCTTTACACCAGTTACAGTGCTGACTGGCCCCACTTCGACGTGGGCACGAAAAACAACTCGGAGCGGGTGGCGCATTAGATGAGCAGGCTGTTGAAAAAAACCACCAAGTAAAAACCCCACCGGACACTACAATGCGGCTCTCTCAGGATGACAAAAAAAGAGCGTCTCCCTGTGGTATTTTTCTTAAGTGAACAGGATTGTGTTACAGGGCGGGCCTGGGAGATTTTTTATCCTAGCCCCCTCCCCTGCTCCTTATGCCATCTCAAACTATGCTGCTGGAATTTGTCAAGTCGCTGAAGGAATCCGCCGATTACCGGGATATACTCAGCCACTATGAGTTCATCCCCGCAAAGGCGGTGGAATATTACGAAGGCGATTACGGCCTGCCGGGTCCCCTGAGAGAGGCCCTGGTGCGGCTGGGCATCGACCGCCTCTACCGCCACCAGGGAGAGGCCCTGGCCGCAGTGCGCCAGGGCAAGCACCTGCTGGTGGCCACACCGACCGCCAGCGGCAAGACCCTGATCTATAACCTGCCGGTGCTGGCCACCCTGATGGCCGAACCGGAGGCCCGGGCCCTCTACCTTTTCCCCTTGAAGGCCCTGGAGCAGGATCAACTCAAGGCCTTGCGGGAACTGGACGCGGCCCTCCCCTCCCCTTTTATTTCTGCGGCCATTTACGACGGCGACACGCCTCCGGCGCAGCGCCAGGCCCTGAAGGCCAAGCCCCCCCATGTCCTCATCAGCAACCCTGACATGCTGCACTTGGGCTTCCTGCCATTTCACGACGCCTGGATCGAGTTTTTCAAGAATCTGCGCTACGTGGTCATCGACGAAGTGCACACCTACCGGGGCATCTTCGGCAGCCACATGGCCCAGGTCCTGAGGCGCCTGCGTCGGGTCTGCGCCCACTACGGTTCCTCTCCGCAATTTCTCATGTTATCGGCTACTATCGCAGAACCTTCTGAATTTATTAAGAATTTAACAAGCTTTGCGGTGGAGCTTATCACCGAGAGCGGCGCTCCCCGGTCAGGCCGGCACTATCTTTTCCTTAATCCGCCGGCGGGGGCGGCCACCACGGCCTCGCAGATCTTTTCCCAGGCCATCCGCCAGAACCTTTCCACCATCTGCTTTACCCAGGGCCGCAAGCTCACCGAGCTCATCCACCTGTGGGCCGTGCGCCAGGTCCCGGAGCTGCGGCGCTACATCAGCTCGTACCGGGCGGGCTTTCTGCCGGAGGAGCGCCGGGAGATCGAGGAAAAGTTGGCTGCTGGCAAGATGCGGGGGGTGATTTCCACCAGCGCCCTGGAAATGGGCATCGATATCGGCAACCTGGATGTGTGCCTCCTGGTGGGCTACCCCGGCACCATGGTCACCGCTCTGCAACGCATGGGGCGGGTTGGCCGCCAGGACCGGGACAGCCTGGTGGTGCTGGTGGCCCAGCCGGACGCGCTGGACCAGTATTTCATGAAACACCCGACGGAGTTTTTCGGCCGGCCGGTGGAGGCCGCAATAGTGGACCCGGACAACCCGTTTGTCGTAGCCGCGCACCTGCCCTGCGCGGCTCAGGAGTTGCCCCTGGACCAGGAGGGTGAGACGATTTTTAACCTGGCCGCGTATGAAACTGTGCTCACGCAGTTGTTTCGGGGCGGCCACCTGTTGCAGAGCGCTTCGGGGAAATCCTGGTTTGCCCGGGCCCGCTTCCCCCAGAAAGAAGTGAATATCCGGGGGCTGGGCGCTTCCTTTACCATCTACCAGGTGGGGAAAAAGCGTCCCATCGGAAACGTGGACGGCCATCGCGCGTTGCGGGAATGCCACCCCGGCGCGGTTTATCTCCACAAAGCCAACACGTATGCGGTGGAAAAGCTGGATCTGGAAAGGCACAACATCCTGGTAAGTCCCGTGGACCCGAAATATTTCACCCGCATCCAGACGGAAAAGGACACCGAGATTCTGGAGGTTCTGGAGACTCGCCAGGTCGCCACCTTCACTGCCCGCACCGGCCGCCTCAAGGTCACCGAGCATTTTTTGGGGTATGAGAAACGCCGCCTGCCCGGCCAGGAACTTCTGGGGGTGATACCCCTGGAGCTGCCGCCGCAGATCTTTGAAACCGTGGGCATGTGGCTGGAAATTCCGGACCGGGTGAAGGAAGCCGTGTATCAGGCGGGGCTGCATTTCATGGGGGGCATCCACGCTCTGGAACACAACCTCATCGCCATGTTCCCGCTGTTTGCCCTGGCCGACCGCTACGACATCGGCGGCATCTCTACTACAGCGCATCCCCAGGTGGGCAAGGCGGCCATTTTTATCTACGACGGCTATCCCGGCGGGGTGGGTCTGGCAGCCCGGGCCTATACCATCCTGGAAGACCTTCTGCGCCGCACCCGCGAGGTCATCGCTACCTGCCCCTGCGAGGAAGGCTGCCCTTCCTGTATCCATTCCCCCAAATGCGGGTCCGGGAACAAACCCCTGGACAAAGAAGCGGCCTTGATGACCGCCAGTCTGCTGTTGGGCGAAGAGATGGCGGCTGACCCTGAATTGCCGGCGGAACCAGAACCTCCCCTGCCCTCCCCTGCTGTAGCCGCAGTAAAGCCGGTCCATTGGCTGGCCCGCCGACGCCTGGGCTTTTTTGACCTGGAAACCTGCTGTTCCGCCGCGGAAGTGGGCGGCTGGGGACGCTGCCACGCCATGGGCGTGTCCCTGGCGGTCCTGGCGGAGACCAGCCCGCAGCGGGTCACGGCCTTTCGGGAGACTGAGCTGGCGCAGCTTTGCCGGCGTCTGAGTGAATTGGACCTGGTGGTGGGCTTTAATCTCAAGCGTTTCGATTATCGAGTGCTCCAACCCTACGCCGACATCCTCCTGGAGAAGCTTCCCACTCTGGATATCCTGGAGGAATTGCACAACTTTCTGGGCTTCCGCCTGTCCCTGGACCACTTGGCCGAGGCCACCCTGGGCCAGAAAAAAACCGGCAACGGCCTTCTCGCCCTGGAGCATTACAAAAACGGCCGCTGGGAGGAGCTGGAGTCCTATTGCCGCCAGGACGTGCTTCTGACCAAGGCTCTCTTCGAGTTCGGCGCGGCTCAAGGCTATCTGCTTTATCAGCACCGCCGGGGAGACCTGGTGCGGGTGCCGGTTACCTGGGAGGAGGACCGCTTTTTTCCGAACAGGTAAGAATCAAACCCCAGAAATATGCCAAATCCAGCCTGGTTTTGGCACCAGAGCACAAATCTTTTGCCCTTTGTGGCCGATTGATTTATTATGCATACTACCAAACCATATGGAGAGAGGAGAATAAATGCAGCAAAGAGGCCTCCTTCTGGCACTGTGCCTAGGGGTGTTCATGCTTTGCCAGGTCGCCTGGGCAGCCGCCGATACCGAGCCCACCGTGGGCACTAATCTTGGCAACGTCGGGTTTTCAGCCCCTCTTACTTCGGAGGACGCCAAGTATCTCGGTTTGTCCAGCCAGGCACCTTTTCACCTGAGCGACATCAAATCGCCCTATGTCCTGATCGAATCCTTTAACACCACCTGTCCCCATTGTATGGCACAGGCTCCGGTGCTCAACACCCTCTTTAACAAAGTACAAAACGACTCGACTTTAAAAACCAAGATCAAGTTCATTTCCGCCGGCCAGGGCAATGACGTGGGCCCAGTGATGATGTGGAAGAAATTCCACAAGGTTCCCTTTGCCGTGGTCCCGGATGCCGACCGGAAGTTGAGTACTGCCATGAAATTCGGCCCTTACCCGGTTACCATGCTGGTTGACAAAAGCGGCAAGGTGCTCTGGGTTGAAGTCGGACAATTCGAGAATGTCGATTCAGCTTTCAGTGCCATCAAACAGGTGGTTAAATAATCCCATATCCCGAACCAAGCCTCTGGCCGCCACGGTCAGGGGCCTGGTGCCGGGGTTTTTGCTCCAACCCTCAGCGTAGGCTCAATATCCCGTCATGAAGATTCAAGCCATCCTGGTGGCCACCGATTTCTCGGATTGTTCCGGCGTCGCTTTTCAGGCCGCGGTCCAATTGGCCCAGACCTTTCAGGCCAAGGTCATTGTCTTGCACGTGATCAACGTTAAGCGTTTGGCAGTCCTGGCCGAGTACCTGAAGGAAGACTCAGAAACCCTGGCGACCAAGCTGCGGGAGCAGGCTCAACAGGATCTTTCGCAATTCCTGCAGCGCTGGAATACCAATGGGTTGGAGGTGGAAAGCCTGGTATCGGTGGGTACGCCTTTTCAGGAAATTGCCGTCATCGCCCGGGATCTCGATGTGGATCTGATCACCCTCGGCGGCTATGGCCGGGCGCGCCAGGGTCCCATCGAGCAAGTCTTTTTCGGCTCCACCGCCGAGAAAGTGGTGCGACTGCTTCCCTGTCCCGTTCTCTGTGTTCCCCTGACGGAAAAAAACCCTGGGTAGCTCGCTTTTCGGTGTCGGGATGCGTCTTCCGCCAATGTTGGCTGCCATCCGAGAACCGCATTACATGGGAAAATCCACTTTGATTTTAAAGACTTCCTGAGCAGGCAGGGAAAGGATTTCCTCCACCCCGCTGGCCTTCCTGATCTCCTCCAGAATTTTGTCCAGGCGCTGGGTTGACTCGGCGATGAGCGTAAACCAGACGTTGAAGCGGTGCTTCCTCAGATAATTATGAGTCACCCCGGGATAGCGGTTCACCACTGCAGCGAAGTGCGGGAGTTTTTCCGGCGGCACTCGGGCGGCGCACAAGGTGCTGGTATAGCCTAACTTCCGGGAGGTAAAATTGGCCCCGATGCGGCGGATGACTCCCGCTTCATGCAAGGCCTGCACCCGGGCCAGGACCTCCTCTTCGCTGGCCCCTACCCTCTTCCCCATCTCCGCGTACGGCTTGGGCACCAAGGGGAAGTGGGATTGGATTTCGTTTAAAATGGCGCGGTCCAGGGGGGTTAAAGACCCGTTTTCGGTTTGCGGTTTTCGGTTTTCCGTTTTTGGTGTGGACATAATGAAATTTCCGGCCTTGGCGACTTAGCGTGAGGCCCTATCCTATCGGCATATACGGACAGATGGGGTCGTCGGCCAGGGCATCGCCGGTCAGGGCATAGGCCCGGGCCCGGCAGCCGCCGCAGACCTTGCGGTACTGGCACGCATGACACTTGCCGTGGTAATCGTCCACCGCGCGCAGTTCTTTAAAAATCTTGGATTCCGCCCAGATCTGCGGGAAAGACTGCTCCCGGATATTGCCGGCCACCAACTCCAGGTAGCCGCAAGGCTGCACCTCGCCCCGGTAGGAGACGAATGCGAAACCCTGGCCGCCCAGGCAGCCCTTGGTCATGGCCTCCATGCCGTGGGTGACGGGCGTGATCTTCTCGCCCCGGGCGCAGGCGTCTTCACGCCACAACCGGTAAAACTGGGGCGCACAGGTAGGCTTGAGATGGAGACGCCCTTCTTTTTGGCGTTCGAGCATCCACTTCAGGGCCTGCTCATATTCTTCCGGGGAGACCAGTTCTTCGGGTATTTCCGCGCCCCGGCCCGTGGGCACCAGGACGAAGACGTGGTGGGCCGCGGCCTTAAGCGAGATAGCCAGCTCATAAATGGCGGGCAGTTCCCGAAGATTGGCCCGGGTGACGGTGGTGTTGACCTGAAAGGGCAACCCCGCGGCCCTGGCGGCCGCAATCCCCTGCAAAGCTCCTTCAAAAGCCCCGGGCACGGCCCGAAGCGCGTCGTGACTGCGGGCCTCGGCGCCGTCCAGAGAAATGCTCAAGCGTTGGATGCCTGCTTCTTTCAAGCTACGGGCCATCTCTTCGGTCAACAGGGTGCCGTTGACGGCCATGACCATGCGGAGGCCCAGGCCGTGACCGTACTCGGTCAGTTCCAGGATGTCTTCCCGCAGGAGTGGCTCCCCCCCGGTAAGGATAATCACCGCCTGGCCCATGCCAGCCACGTCAGCGAGGAGCTTTTTCCCCTCCGCCAGGGTGAGCTCCCCCGGATAAGGCCCGCGAGCGGCCGCGGCCCGGCAATGGCGGCAATCCAGGTTGCACCGCCTGGTGGTCTCCCAGGCCAGGAGGCGTAAAACTGGTACTTTGTGCAATATTCTTGCCTTTTCGGCCATGATTTCGGGGTGCCTGGCGCGCCCAAGCTGCTGCTTTGCTGAAGCAGCGACGCCATCGGACCGCTTTAAACTTCTCGCTTATAACCCCTGGCCCTTACTCACTCGAACCTTCCAGGGCCTTTTTGATGGAATTCTTGAGATCCTCGATCTTCACCGGTTTCGGGAAAAAATCAAAAATCTTCTCCCGGATGGCCTCGATGGCGGCATCAAGGGTGGCGTACGCGGTCAGCATGATGACCTTGGTGTCGGGATAGCGCTCGTTCACTTCCCGCAGGATGTCCATGCCGCTGACCTTTTCCATTTTCAAATCCGTGACTACGACGTCGAAGCGCTTCTCCTTGATTCTTGCCAACGCCAGGACACTATCGGTAAATGCCTCAACCTGATACCCTTCCGCCTCCAGAACCCTCTGGCACATGTTGCACACGATCTTCTCATCATCAATCACGATGATTTCTTTGGGCATCTCCCTCTCCTTCCTCTTTGCCGTGGCTGGGCAACTTTATCGTAAAGGTTGTTCCCTGCCCTTCCTGGCTTTCCACAGTAATCTCGCCGTCATGTTGCCTGATTATGCCATAACTGACCGAGAGCCCCAAGCCCGTCCCTTTGGTCCCCTTGGTGGAGAAAAAGGGGTCAAAGATATTGGGCAGAATATCTTTGGGAATGCCGCTGCCGGTATCCCGCACCGTGATGACCACGCCATCGCCTTCCGGGCTGCGGCCCACCTCCACATACAGGTCGCCCCCTTTTTCCATGGCCTGGATGGCGTTGACGTACAGGTTGATCAGCACCTGTTCTATCTGGGGCGCATCCACTAAGATCTTCGGCAAGTCAGGGGCGATGGTCTTGTGGAGCTCCACGTCGGCAAGCTTCATATGGTTAATGACCAGGCCGATGCTGGCCTCCACCAGTTCGCCGGGGTCGATTTCCTCCAGCTCCTGTTTCTTCTGGCGGGAAAAATCCAGGAGGCTGTGCATGATCTTGCGGATGCGTTCCGACTGGTTGAGGATATCGGTCATGAAGGTTTTCTTTTCTTCGTCCCCCAACATGTCATAGAGGCTCAGATAAGTCTGGGCCATGAGGGATATATTGTTCAGCGGGTTTCCCAGCTCATGGACCACACCGGCAATCAAGACCCCCAGCGAGGCCAGCTTTTCGCTCTGCAGCAGTTCCCCTTCCCGTTTTTCCAGTTCCCGGGCCATATCCGCAATGGCCTTGCTGGCGATGCCGATTTCATTATGGGGCGTGATCGGGGCTACGGCCACCTCGTGAAAGCGGCCCTCCGACACCTTCGTGATCAAAGGCTCCATGGCAGCCAGTTCCTGGATAATCAAACGGGAAAAGTAGCGCCACAGAACCAGTTGAAACAAGAGAAGAAAGCCCAGGGAGCAAATCAGGGTGAGGACCCCTAACATGATAATGTGATTGACATTTCTCCTCTCCTGTTTGAGGAGCAACTCGAACAATTGGGTTAAGTCGCGGCCCAGGTTGCGGAACTGCACCTCAAAATCCAGGGTTATGTGGGGATGCTGCTTGATCAGATTGGCCATTTCCACATATTGGTTGATTTTGGCCTCGAGGTCCAGATATGTTTTTTTCCCCAGATCTTGCGAGATATATTCCTTTTCCGCCTGAATGTTTCTAAGTTCCTCCTTCCCCAGAGAAATCAGGTCGTTGATGGCGCTGACGTCCTTATAGAGGAAATAATTCTTTTCCGTCTTGCGCATCTCCAGAACGGAAATATTGAGATCATCGATAATTTCAATGGCCCTGAGCTTCGAGACAATGGTGCGGAAGGAAATATAGACAAAGGCGCAAATGATGCAGATCAATACCGCCTGGCTCACCGCCGCGATTATGGTCCTTTGTCGTATGGTCAACATCATAGCCTGAAAATTATGGGTACCTGGAAATTGACAATGATCAGAAGGAGCCGAAACGATGCATCTGCATGGCTTCGCCCAGCCGCTTTTCAATGGCTTCGTGGGCCAGCTCCAGTTCCAGCTTTTTCAAAAGCTTTCTTTCCACCTTATATGAGCGGAAAAACAGGGTGGCCGCGGCGGCAATGGAGGCCAGACCGCCGGTGATAAATAACACATCGACGATGGTAAAGTAACCAACCCCGAAGTAACGGGAAAAAAAGCTGCCCAGCGCGATCAGGGCGGCACCGGTTCGCAGGTAGGAGAGCTCAGTGCGCTGTTTGGCCAGGATGGTGCGGTACTGGGCCAGGTTGGTGCGCGATTGGGCCAGGGACGTGCGGCCGCCGCTCATACGGGTGCGGATTTCCGCCAGCTTGTTGCGCATCTCGGCCCATTCCGTCCGTTTTTTGGATAACTCGGAACGCCGCTCCGCCAGCTCCGTCCTTTTGTTCGCCAGAGCGGTGCGGTCATCTGCCAGGACAGTGCGGCGATCGGCCAATTCGGTTCTGCGCTCCGCCAGGCGGCTGCGTTCTTCGGCCAGGGAAGTCCGTGTCTTGGAGAGTTCGGTGCGGTTCTGAGCCAGGGCCGTGCGATCGTTGGCCAGAGAAGTGCGCCGGTCGGCTAATTCACTTCTTTTTTGAGCAAGACCTGTGCGCTCGTTTGCCAACAGAGTCCGCCGATCGGCCAACTCGCTCCTCTTGAGGGCCAGGCTGGTCCGTTCATTTGCTAAGAAAGTGCGCCGATCGGCCAAATCGCTTCTCTTTTGGGCCAGGTTGGTGCGTTTTTCCGCCAGGCTGGTCCGGGTATTGGCCAGATTGGTGCGGCCCTCGGCCAAACTGGTGCGCTTGTTGGCCAGATTGGTGCGGTTTTCGGCCAGTCCGGTCCGCTGGTGAGCGAGGTTGGTTCTTTCTACGGCCAGGTTGGTCCTCAGGAGGGCCATCTTGGTGGGATTCTCGGCCAGGGCCTCCCGCCCTTCTGCCCATTCATCCATGGCCTTGAGAAGATCCTGGCCCCGCAAGCTCGAAATTGACCTCACGTTATTTTTTTCCATGACAAACCCCATCTGTTATTTCTCGGTGCTGCGCCACAAAAGTGTCTGCTGAAGCCTGGGGAGACATTTTGCCAGAGGCTTACTTTGAGGCTTACTTTAAGGAATTGCGCCTCTCCATTTTATTGATTAACATGGCCGCCTCTTTGGCAAAATAGGTCAAAATCATATCCGCGCCGGCCCGTTTGATGGCGGTCAGGGACTCGAGCATCACCGCCTGCTCGTCGAGCCAGCCCTGGGCAGCCGCGGCCTTGATCATGCTGTATTCGCCGGAGACCTGATAGGCCGCGATGGGCAGGTCAAATTCCCCGGCCAGTTGGGAAATAATGTCCAAATACGGGAGCGCCGGCTTGACCATGAGAAGGTCGGCGCCTTCCTCCACGTCCAGGGTGGCCTCCCGCATGGCCTCGCGGCTATTGGCCGGATCCATCTGGTAGCCCCGGCGGTCGCCGTACCGGGGAGCGGATTCCGCCGCCTCCCGGAAGGGCCCATAGAACGCCGAAGCATATTTCACCGCATAGGACAGGATGCCCACCATCTCAAAGCCGCGGTCATCCAGGGCCTCCCTGATGGCCCCGACTCTGCCGTCCATCATGTCCGAGGGGGCTACCATGTCGGCCCCGGCCTCGGCGTGGGACAGGGCCACCTGGGCCAGGACCTCCAGGGTGGCGTCGTTGTCGATTTCACCTTTGTGTACGATGCCGCAGTGCCCATGGCTGGTATAGCCGCACAGGCAGACGTCGGTGATGACCACCATGTCCGGGAGGGCCTTTTTCAGGGCCCGCACCGCCTGCTGCACCGCACCCCGGGGGGAAGCGGCCTCGCTGCCGGTTTCATCTTTTTTCTGAGGCAGGCCAAAGATCAAAACCGCCGGCACTCCCGCATCCCAGACCGGTTTGACCTCGTCCACCAGCACATCCACCGACAGGCGGGACACCCCGGGCATGGCCGCCACTTCCTGGCGCACACCCGATCCTTTGGCGACAAACATGGGGTAGATGAAATCCGCCGGGGTAAGCACGGTTTCCCGCACCATCCGCCGGATCGTGGCGCTGCGCCGGAGCCTCCGGGGGCGATAGAGCAGTTCCATACAGCTTCTTCTCCTCTCGAGTCGGCCTTATCGTCCCCATACAGGGACGGGGGAAGGAGCATCTGCACCTTCCCCGCCGAGCAAATCCTATATGACAAAGTTATCAATATGTTGAATTCTGCAATACCTATGTTAGTGTTACCCTACTGCCTGAAAGGAGGCAAGGAGTTTTTAGGGGCAGAGGCCCGGAGCCGAAACCGAACCTCGGGGTTGGCCGGGACTGGACCAGGCAGGCGAACCCCTCGCCGCCCTTTCCTGGAGAAGGTGTTGCCTGCCGGCGTCAGCAGCCACGTGATGCGCAAGGGGATAAACATCCAAGGCCTGAGTAATTCCTTGTAGTTAAGGAAATGCAGGAACAAAAAAGGTTGACGGTTTAAGCCGACATGACATAATAATTTCCGAATTTCCATCCGACTGACGAGGACAAAGCTTGCTGAAACTTGCCAGCAGCATACTGTGCCTGTTACTGGTCTTCATTGGAATCGGGTGTGGCGGCAGGAAGCGTGCAGCCGGACTGTCGCAACCGGTTACTGCCTCTACCCTGGCCCCCACGGCGCCGACGAAATCTATCCACCCCGATGAAGAAATACTGGCAGAGGCTATCCGCGGACAACCTATTTCGCCCGGGGAAGTCGCGATTCTGAGCGACCGGATGTTGAGCGAGGGCAGCCCCACGTTCAATAACGAGAAGAGCATGGCGCGGCTGGATATTCTTTTGAACAAAAGTTTAAACAATGCACCCCGGGATGTCCGCAGCCGGCTGCTCCGCAACCTGGGAATCATTCACTATCACCAGTGCAAATACAGCCTGGCCCGGCAGGAACTGCAACAGGCCAACGAATTGTTCCCGAGGGATGCCCGCACCCATTTCTATCTGGCCCGCCTGGCCGTCCAAAACGGCTACATCTTTCAAAGCAAAGGTTTGAGCAAAAAGGCCAAGGGGCAATTCAACCTGGCGGCCAATGAACTGGAGCTGGCACGCAAACTCGAGCCTTCCAATTCTGCCTATCGCCAGGACTTGAAGAGCGTTATGCAGAAAGAAAAAACCCGCCAGTCTGACCTGAAAAAATGAAAATTTCCTGTCCATACTGCGGCAACGACACCGATTTTTACGAGATTGCCGAGGGGGTGACCATCACCACCTTTTATCGGCAAAATGATGATGGCAGCTTTTCAGCGGTCAGCGACGACTCGGAAATCGAGGGCGAGGTGCGCCTGTTTTGCGGGGAATGCCACAAGGAACTGAAGGAATTTCACGAACACTTCATTGATATGCTTTTTTAAATGAGCAGGCTGTTGGAACATGCTTGTCACTGGTCATCCTGAACGAATTGCATGATCTTCATGGCTTACAATATGTGATTCTTCGCTTCGCTCAGAATGACAAATTCACTCTGTTGGGAGGTTTTTAACAGCCCGATAGACGAATGAGATTCTTGCAACCTGCAGGCACCGGCTTCCGCCTGAGCCGGCAGAGGAAACATCTGTGCCACCGGAGATTACCGTAGCAACCAAGAAAGATGCTCAGCCCTGAAAGGAAGTTGGCCAGGGGCTCTCATCTTAATTCTTTTTCAATTTATTCTTTTCTTCCTGACTGTGGGCATACAACGCCATGTATTCCTGCTGGAACCCCCGGGCCTCTCTCTCTGCCTCTTCCAATCTTTTCTCCAGTTCTTCCAGAGTCTTGCTGCTGCCCAGAGATTTTTCTTTGCTTCGCGCCAACTCTTCCTGCAAAGCGGCTTTTTCTTGTTTAAGTTGATCGACTTGACGTTTTTTCTCTTCCAGTTCGGCCTGGAGTTGGGCTTTTTCCTTCATGAGGACGTCCACCTTGGCTTTTTGCCGCAGGTTGCCTTTGTCTGAGGGGTCGTCAGCGCCTTCGTCGGCTTCGGCATCCTGATCTCCGCGGCCATCCAGCCAGAAGAGCAGGCCGGCCCCCAGTAAGAAAAGGAGTCCCAGGCCTGCGAGGGATAAACATAACCAGCGTCGCTTTGATTTCCTGGTTTTTGCCGGATCTGATGTCTGGGCCTTCTTTCCGGATATGGCATGGCCGGCTGGAGCGGCGGCGGTTTCCGGGGCCCCAGACGGAATGGTCAGGGGCTGCGGCCCGGAAGCAATGATCAGAGGGCGCCCGCCGGGCGCAAGAGCAGTCAGTTGCAAGTCAGCCCGACAGATATCCTCCCAACCGGGAGGCCTCAATACAATGATTTCGGATCCCATCGCCGGCTTGATAAAGGCTCCGGCCAGCGATCCCCGGGGCGATTGCAGGGTGACCGAACCCTCCAGCGGCCGGGGAAGACGGTGCTGGTCCGGTTGGAAGCTTATGGGAGGACCCTGCGGGCCCGCGGCCGCGGGCAAGGTTACCCGGTACCAGGGCCGGGTTATGGTGATGGGAATTTCCACTGACCGTTGGAAAACCTTCCCCAGGGCCAAGATCCTGAGGGCGGCGTCCCCTTCCTGGTGCAGCGGGGGAAACCGGCCCACCCGGGCGTCCGGGAGGGAGGCTGAACTTTCTCCGTCCTCCGGCGGCTGCAATTTTATGGTCCTGGGCTCCCTATGATTCATCTGCATCTCGGCCAGGAATGCCGTAGCCGCCAGACCCTGAGACCCGGCCAGGGCCGTGTCAGGGCCCGCCAGGGCCGCGGCGACGGAGAGAGCCTCGTCTGCCCCCGCCGCCTTGGGCACCCCGGTTTCGGTCAAGGTCAATTCTGTGTCCAGAAAAACCCTGCTGTCAGCCGGCCGCGCCCCGGCCAAACTCCAGATGCCGGATGGAGGCGCAGAAATGGTGATCAAGTCATAGTCCCGGCCTGCCACCCAACCCATGGTCCTGGGATGGGTTCTCGGGGTAATGGCGGCTCCGGAGGGAGTGGTAAGAGTCACCGCTTTTCCCGGGACCAACCTGAGCGCCACTACCATTGCCTGTTTGACCCACGGGTCGATCCTGAAGTCGGCACCGGCGATGGGGGCCTCCTGGTGTTGGCCCAGCCGCACATAAAAATTCAGCATGGCCGCGATCAACTGAGAAGCCGTCCCGGCATCCCAGAAGCGGCCGCCGGTGGCCATGGTCAGAGCCAGCGTTTCCTCCGAGGAAAAACCGGATAGCCGGGAGGCAGAAAGTATCGCCACCCCAGCCTTGCGGGCCTGGGCTGCCATTCTGGCGATTTCTTCCAGGTGGGCGTTTTTTTCCTTTGGCTCTGCGCCTGCGCCCCCGTCAGACAGAATAAACAGTCCCCGCTTTTCCGGGCCACCCGGCTGAAAGAGTTTCAAGGACTGGGCCACCATGTCGGCGCAGGCCTGCGGCCGGGGGGGTGGTTTCATGGCCCTCAGCGCCTCCAGAATCTCCCGCCGCGCTGACGTGCCGAGGGGGGCGGCGGGAAGTTCCGTTTCGGGCGCGGCCAGCCCCAGGTAAGCAGAGTCTGGCAGCAGACGGATCAAGAGTCCTGCGGCTTGGCACAGGGACTCCGCCGACAGGTTCCGATCAGGCAAGGTGGGCAAATCCAGCACCAGGACCAGCTGGAATCCCGGGGTAGCCGCGGCCCTGGACGCAGAAATCCCTCCCCCTGTCAGGAGGCAAAAAAAGAGCAGCACCCAGGCTGCCTTGAGACTGGGTTTTTTCCGGTCCATCTCACCTGTGGTCGGAAAGCAGTGCGCCAACCGGGGGACATTTATCGGAGGCGTTCATGATTTCCAGGGATCTTGCCCCTGCCAGCCGGTTGGGCGACAATTACTCACCACCTCTTTATATCGAAGCTTTGGGCCGGTTTCTTCAATACTTCGGCGCGGTTTGATAAAATATACAGGCATATCAGAAAGATATATATAGATGCCGGAACTTCCTGAAGTAGAGGTGATCAAAAGAGGGCTGGCCCCCCGCCTGGTGGGCCGGCGCTTTCTCACGGTAACGGTGGGAGACAAGAGCCTGCGGCGGGGTTCCTCCCGGCAGGAGTTGCTCCGGTGGCTGCCGGGTCGCCGCCTCGAAGATCTCAGGCGGCGGGGCAAATATCTGGTCTTCGCCCTCGAAGGGGGCGTCACCCTGTTGGTGCATCTGGGCATGACAGGCCGGCTCCTCATGGGTGTTCCCCCCGGCCATGGCCCCCATGTGCACCTGTTGTTCACCCTGGAAAACGGCCTTACCCTGGCCTTTCAGGATGTGCGGCGCTTCGGTCAGGTGTTGGTTTTTCCACCGGGCGAGCCAGTACTTCCCCTGGAGCAGGTGGGACGGGAGCCCTTTTCCCGCCGGGTCACCCCCGCCTGGCTGGCCGGAGTGGCCCAGGGACGCACCCGGCCCCTGAAGAATTTCCTGCTGGACGGGCGCATCCTGGCGGGAATCGGCAATATTTACGCCTGTGAAATCATGTTTGCGGCCGGACTCCACCCCACCACCCCGGCGGGGGCTTTACGCCTTACTGATTGGGCCCATGTGCTCCAGAAGACCCGCCGCATCCTGACGCGGGCCATTCGTCAGGGCGGGACCACGGTGAACGATTTCCTGAACAGCCATGGCGAGACGGGCCTTTTTCAGGTGGAACTTATGGTATATGGCCGGGAGGGACAACCCTGCAAACAATGTGGGAAGACCATCAGGCGCCTTATCCAGGCCGGCCGCTCCACCTTTTTTTGCCCCCGGTGCCAACCGAAAAAGCGACATTTTCGATAGCAATTTTCAGGGGAAAAGGATAGAATAATATATTCAAGGCAATTTGAAAAAAGGTCCTGCGGGACTGGAGATTTCACCTAAGGCGAAACCATGAAAAAAGACATTCATCCCAAGTACCAGAAAGTCACGGTGCGCTGTGCCTGCGGCAATGAATTCGAAACCGGCTCCACCACCGACAGCATCAAGGTGGAAATTTGCTCCAAATGCCACCCCTTCTTCACCGGCAAGCAAAAGCTGATGGACACTGCCGGCCGGGTGGAACGCTTCCGCCGCAAGTACGCTGAATTTAATAAGAAGCAGGAGCAAGCCCAGGAAGCCGGCGAAGCCAGGTAGTGAACCAACCAGACCTGCTCCACGTGGGAGGCCAGGCGGTCCTGGAGGGAGTCATGATGCGCTCTCCCCAGGCCCTGGCCATTGCGGTCCGCCTGCCCAACGGCTCGGTCCTTTTGAAGGACGAGCCCTATACCTCCCTTACCCAACGCTACCCGATCCTCAAAAAGCCCCTGCTGCGGGGTCCGGTTATTCTGATCGAATCCCTGGTCACCGGCGTCCAGGCCCTGACCTTTTCGGCCCAGGCGGCCCTGGAGGAGGAGCAGGAGCAACTGGGCTGGGGAAGCCTGGCCCTCACCCTGGGCGGCGCTTTTATCCTGGCCTTTCTGGTCTTCGGCTTTCTGCCGCACTGGCTGAGCGGGCTGGCCGGCTACCTCATCGGGCGGCCCTTGACGACCGCTGATTTCGGCTTTCACGTCATCGACGGCGCCATCAAGCTTATCTTCATCGTTCTGTATATCTGGATCATCTCCAGGTTTGGGGAAATCCGGCGGGTATTTGAGTATCACGGCGCCGAGCACAAATCCATCTGCACCTATGAAGCGAGAGAACCCCTGGACGTGGAACACGCCCGCCAGCACTGTACCGCTCATCCCCGCTGCGGCACCTCCTTTATCCTGGTGGTCTTGCTGGTGAGCCTGTTGTTGTTCGCCGTCTTTTTCCCGCTGGTGCCGCCCCTGACGCACCGGGGCTTCCTGAATAACATCGTGCAGGTGTTGGTGAAGGTCCTGCTGATGTTCCCCATCGCCGCATTGGCCTACGAAATCATCCGCTGGGGCGGCAAACATGAGGACAGCCTGCTGGCCAAGGTGCTCCTGTGGCCCGGACTTTTTACCCAACGCCTTACTGCTCTCGAACCCGACGACTCCCAGCTTGAAGTTGCCCTTGAAGCCCTAAAGGCGGTATTAGCCAGAGAAGCCCGGGCCAACACCGCTTCCTGACAGGAAATAAAGGGGAGAATTCGATTATGTGTGCGGCAGAACCGGCTGATATCGGCCTGTGCAAGAGTGTCACGGTAAGGTGTATCTCAGAAACGAGTTGGTTTGATGGGGCCCAACTCACCGCCGACATCAAGAGCGCCGGCGGATCATCCGCCAATCAATACATCATCCCCTGGAACCACAAAAACAGCGGGGGGTACAGCGCCCTGGTGGAAGTGGAGGCCTTAAACGGCACCACCCGGCGGTTCCTGTTGGATACCGGCTGGAATCCCGCCTGGATGGAGTATTGTTTCCAAAGAGAAGGCATCGACGACCTGCTGAGGAAAAAAGAAATCGAGTTTCTCTTCATCTCCCATGAACACATGGACCACTTCTGGGGGCTGCCGGTGGTCCTCAAGTATCGTCCCGACATTCAGATTCTCATCTCCAGGGGGTACTACCCCGAGGGCAAGGAACTCATCAAGAAAAGCGGGCACCAGGGACAGTTGGTGGAATTTCCCGCAGGCGGCATTCATACACTTTTTCCCGGGGTTGCCGCAGCCACTTTCGATATCCCCATTTTTCTGCGGGTGCAGGGAGAACATGCCCTTTTCTTCAACGTCAAGGACAAGGGCCTGGTGACGGTGACGGGGTGCTGCCATATGGGGGTGGTGAACCTCTTGAAATTCGGCCAGGAAAATGTTCTGGGCAGCCCCAAACCATATGGACTTTACGGGGGACTGCACATAGCCCCCTTTGAACAATGGGAAGACAAGCTTGATCCGGTAATTGACGGTCTCGCTGCCATGAATCTTCAGAAAGTCGCGGCAAATCACTGCACGGGCATCGTGGCCATCGAGAAGATGATCGCGGCTGATATTCCTGTGGTTCGCGGCACCGCCAAATACGGCAGTAGAAGCAGTCTTTACGTGGGAAATGGAGACGAAGCGGTCTTTTAACCCTTTTTTGATCAACCAGGGACTGGGGGTGAGGATTTGGACGAAAGGGTAAGGGGCCGCTGCCCTTAGCCTCCTCCCCCGACACTGCCCTTATCTATGCTGCGCATCGGACCGGCGGGCTGGGATTACCAGGATTGGCAGGGGGTGGTCTATCCCCCCGGGGTGAAGGGGACCGACCGGCTCACCTTTCTGGCCGCCCTGTTTGAGGCGGTGGAAATCAACGTCACCTTTTATCGCCCGGTGGCCCCTCAACAAACCCTGCGCTGGTCTGAGGCGGTGGCAACGAATCCTGATTTTCGTTTTACGGCCAAGCTCCTGAATATTTTCACCCACGAGCGGCAACTTCCGGACCGGGAGGTGGGAGAGTTCCAGTCCGGCCTGCTGCCCCTGCTGCACGCAGGCCGCCTGGGCGCGCTCCTGGCCCAATTTCCTTACTCATTCCACCATACCGAAGAAAACCGGGCTTATCTGGCGGAACTGAAAAAGAGGTTCCAGGATTTCCCCGTGGCCGTGGAAGTCCGCCACCGCTCCTGGCAGCAGAAGGCGGTGCGGGAGTTTCTCGCCGAAATCGGCCTGGATTTTTGCAATATCGATCAGCCCCAGGTGTCTTATTCCCTGGGGAAGACTGTCTGGGCCACCGGACCGGTGGGGTATCTGCGGGCCCATGGCCGCCACAAAGAGAAGTGGTTCGAATTCGGCGAGGACCGGGAAGCCCGGTATGATTACCTGTATGGGCCGGAAGAATTGGAGGAACTGGGGGGTCGGGTGCGGGAGTTGGGCGCGAAGGCGCAAGAAGTGTACGTCATTTTTAACAACCACCCCCGGGGGCAGGCCGTGGCCAACGCCCTGGAGATGGCCCATATCCTGACCGGCCGCCTTTTTCCTCTGCCGGATGGCCTGGTGCGGGCGTTCCCCCGCCTGACGGCGGTGGGCCGGCAGTAACCCCTCAGTTCCCCCGCTCTTATTTCTCCGGAGGCTTCATAAACCTGGACATCAGGATGGCCGCCACCAACTGGACAAAGCCATACAACATCATTCCCGCTTGAGCTTTCTCCGGAGAGGCGTGAAACCATTGTGCGACGATTTCCATGGATGTGCTCCTGGTACACAAATTGCCGAGGCGGGCATAGCGGCCCGCGCTTTTGGCCGTTTCGTGGTTTTGAAGAGCCAGCGGCTCAGCAACGTTGTTCAGATTATTCCCGTGTTATCAGGGCCCTGTTGACCTCGGCCCTCTCCCCTGTCAGCATCGTCGGGCCCAAGCAAAAACTTTACCGCCGCCCGCAACCGCAGGCTTGAGGCGGGAGAGAACTGAGATTTTTTATGGATTACCGCAGAGGCGCTGAGAAGAACGTCAGAGAAGCTGGGACTTGGCCCGGCCGAACTTTCCGGCCAGAATTGCAGTATCCAAAAATCCCCAACAACAGCAGGGAAATATGCTATATTTGATTAACTATACGTTGTGGAGAAAAAATTGCAAGCACTGTTGGCACTAGAAGACGGCCTCGTTTTAAGAGGCCGTTCCTTTACCGGACCCGGCGAAGCCAAAGGCGAGGTGGTTTTCAACACCTCCATGACGGGGTATCAGGAAATTCTCACCGACCCCTCCTATAAGGGCCAGATCGTCACCATGACCTACCCCATGATGGGCAATTACGGGGTGAATCCCGAAGACATCGAGTCCGCGGGCATCCAGGTGGAGGGCTTCATCGTCAAGGAATACCACCGCCAGCCCTCCAACTGGCGGGCCAGGGGGGATCTGGCCGCCTATCTCAGGGCCGCCGGCCGGCTGGGGGTGGAGGGTTTCGACACCCGGGCCATCACCAAGCGCCTGCGCCAGGTGGGGGCCATGCGGGGCATCATCTCCACCGAGGACCTCGACCCCGAACGCCTGGTGCGCCGGGTCAAAGAAGAAGTCCCGGACATGAACGGCCTGGACCTGGTGCCCCTGGTTACCTGCCCGGCGCCCTATTGGTGGGATGAGGGGGGGTGGGACGAGAGCCGCCAAAAGCCCGACTTCTGCGCCGTCACTCCCACTCTGGCAGAGAACAAGGTGGCACAGGTGTCCTCACCTGTGCCCCTGGGACAGTTGCAGGCTCTTTGGCAGCAACGGTCCGGGAAAAAAGTCGTCCTCTATGACTTCGGCGTCAAGTTCAATATCATCCGCTCGCTTACGGCCCGGGGCCTGAAGGTGTTGGTGGTGCCGGCCACTACCCCGGCCGAAGACATCCTGGCCTTAAACCCCGACGGCATCGTGCTCTCTAACGGCCCCGGCGACCCCGCGGCGGTGACCTATGGCATTGACAATGTCCGGAAATGTCTGGGGAAAAAGCCCCTGTTCGGCATCTGCCTGGGACATCAGCTCATGGGCCTGGCCCTGGGGGGGAAGACCTTCAAACTCAAATTCGGCCACCGGGGCGCCAATCAGCCCGTAAAAAACCGGGTCACCGGCCGGGTGGAGATCACCAGCCAGAACCACGGCTTCGCGGTGGACCTTACCTCCATCCCCGACCCCTCGGTGGAACTTACCCACGTCAACTTGAACGACAACACCCTGGAGGGCCTGCGCCATAAAAAAATCGCCGCCTTCTCGGTGCAATACCACCCCGAGGCCTCCCCCGGGCCCCATGACGCCAATTATTTGTTTGATGAGTTTGTGGAACAGATTTTGGGAAACTGAGATATGGAATCTGCACCTCTGGAGATTCTGTACCCGCATCGCACCGAATTGAAGAGCTTCGGTGGGAAATCCCTTGGATCTGGTGCCACCACTATTCAAGAAAGGGAAGAAGCATGGGGCTAAAGCAGGGATCTCTCGATCCTGACATGGTATACCGCTTGAAAGTTACTCTCAAAGGCAGCAAGCCGCCCATCTGGAGGAGGCTTGAAGTGCCCGGGAATATTACCCTGGCCCAACTGCACCTCATCCTGCAAGTGGCCATGGGTTGGACCAACAGTCATTTGCACTCCTTTCGAATCGGCAAGGCCTATTATCAGGAGCCCGACCCAAGCCCGTTATTCAACCCGTTATTCAGGGAGGCCAAGGAAAAGAATGAAAATAAGTTTAAACTCAAGCAGGTGGTTACTCATGAAAAGATGAAGTTTATCTATGAGTATGATTTTGGTGACAGTTGGGAACACGAAATCCTGGTAGAGAAGATTCTCCCCATGACCGAAGAAAATCGCCACCCCGTGTGTCTCAAGGGGGCAAGGGCTTGTCCCCCGGAAGACGTTGGGGGCATTTGGGGATATTATGACTTCCTCGAAATTTTGGATGACCCAAAGCATCCAGAGCATGAAGATATGATGGAATGGGCCGGGGGACAATTTGATCCAACTGAATTTGACTTGGCCAAGATCAACAAGCAATTAAGTAAGTTCAGGTAATGGATCAGATCTTTAATTGGCTGCTTGGGATATTTGAGGATATTACACGGAAAATCATACCATGCCCGAGGCGAGCAATCTCTTTGCCGGGATTCCTTCGGCGCTGGCCGAGGAATTAATCCAGAAAATCCTCACGACCCCGCATTTCCGCCTGGAGCGCATTGTTTCCCACGGCCAGGCGAGCCCGCCGGGGTTTTGGTATGAGGAGCCCACCCATGAATGGGTGGCGCTGCTCTCCGGCCGGGCCGCGCTGAAGTTTGCCGACCGCGCCGACCTTCATGTCCTGAATCCTGGCGACTATCTCCTCATCCCGGCAGGCTGCCGCCATCGGGTGGAGTGGACTGACCCCGAGGAGAAAACGGTGTGGCTGGCTTTGCACTATCGGTGAGGCGCTGCCCGCCATATTGGTGGCAAAGGTTTTCAACCGTTGCCTGCACAGGCGGGACGCCTGTGCCCCCCACCTCTAAGGGATTGGGGGCGGGGGCTTGGGAGAGGGGGAAAGGCTCCACCGACCCTTTGCCTCCTCCCCCAAAAAGCATCTATCACCCTTCCCGGCAGACAACGACCCTGATGTCTCTGAGGTGATAATTTAAGGGCTGCAAGGCCCCTTTTTTATGATATAAATATCCGATTATCTGCATCTGGGATATTGACCTCAGCGCCCGGACCCCACCGGTAAAAAATATACAGAAATTCTGAAAGCCAGCCATGCCCAAACGCACCGACATCAAAAAGATCCTCATTATCGGCTCCGGGCCCATCATCATTTCCCAGGCCTGCGAGTTCGACTATTCCGGCACCCAGGCCTGCAAGGCCCTGCGGGAGGAAGGATACGAGGTCATCCTCATCAACTCCAACCCGGCCACCATCATGACCGACCCGGAGATGGCCGACCGGACCTACATCGAGCCCATCACCCCGGAGATGGTCATACAGATCATCGAGCGGGAGCGCCCCGACGCCATTCTCCCCACCCTGGGGGGCCAGACCGGGCTCAACACCGCCATCGCGGTGGCCGACACCGGTATCCTGGAGCGCTACGGCGTGGAGATGATCGGCGCCAATCCCCAGGTCATCAAAAAGGCCGAAGACCGGGAACTGTTCAAGGCGGCCATGGAAAACATCGGCCTGAGAGTCCCCAAAAGCGCCATCGTGCGCACCCTGGACGAGGCTTTGGCCGCGGCGCCGGAGATCGGCTATCCGGTGATCGTCCGCCCCAGCTTCACCCTCGGGGGCACCGGCGGCGGAGTGGCCTACAATATCGAAGATTTAAGCCGCCTTGCCGCGGAGGGCCTCGAGGCCAGCATGATCACCGAGGTCATGTTGGAGGAGTCGGTCCTGGGCTGGAAGGAATTCGAACTCGAGGTCATGCGGGACTTCGCGGACAACGTGGTCATTATCTGCTCCATCGAAAATTTGGATCCCATGGGGGTGCACACCGGGGACAGCATCACGGTGGCCCCGGCCCAGACGCTGACCGACCGGGAATACCAGCAGATGCGGGACGCGTCCCTGGCCATCATGCGGGAAATCGGGGTGGAAACCGGCGGCAGCAATATTCAATTTGCGGTGCATCCTGACACCGGCGAGATGGTGGTCATCGAGATGAATCCCCGGGTGTCCCGCTCCTCGGCCCTGGCTTCCAAGGCCACAGGCTTCCCCATCGCCAAGATCGCGGCCAAGCTGGCGGTGGGCTTCACCCTGGACGAAATTCCCAACGACATCACCAAAGAGACCTATGCCAGTTTCGAGCCCACCATTGACTACGTGGTGGTGAAAATTCCCCGCTGGGCCTTCGAGAAGTTCCCCGGCGCCGAGGATTTTTTGACTACGTCCATGAAGTCCGTGGGCGAAGTCATGGCCATCGGCCGTACTTTCAAGGAAGCCTTGCAGAAGGGCATCCGGTCGCTGGAGATCGGCCGCTTCGGTTTTGGGTATGACGGCAAGGACCTGCCGCATTTATCCCCGGAGGAATTACGGGCCGGGCTCATCACCCCCAACAGCCAGCGCCTTTTTTATCTGCGCCAGGCCCTGCGGGACGGCATGAGCGTCGAGGAAATCTACGACCTGACCAGGATCGACCCCTGGTTTCTTTGTCAGCTCAAAGACCTGGTGGAGTTTTCCGAAGAGTTGGCCACCTTCGGGACGCTTCTGGGCCAGGGCCGCGGGCAGGAACAGGTCGCGGAGATGCTGCGGCGGGCCAAGGAAAACGGCTTCTCCGACCGGCAGATGGCCTATCTCTGGGGCGGCAAGGAAGAAACCCAGGCGGAGGCGCGGGTTTCGCGGGGGATTACGCCGGTGTACAAGCTGGTGGACACCTGCGCCGCGGAGTTCGAGGCCTACACGCCTTATTATTATTCGTCCTATGACTTTGAGAGCGAGGCCCGCCCCAGCCAGCGGGACAAGGTGGCCATTCTGGGGGGCGGTCCCAACCGCATCGGCCAGGGCATCGAGTTTGACTACTGCTGCTGCCAGGCCTCTTTTGCGCTGCGGGAATTGGGGATCGAGTCCATCATGGTGAACTCCAACCCCGAGACCGTGTCCACCGACTACGATACTTCGGACAAGCTCTTTTTTGAGCCTCTCACCCGGGAAGACGTGCTGAACATCGTGGCCACGGAAAATCCCAAGGGGCTCATCCTTCAGTTCGGTGGCCAGACCCCCTTGAACCTGGCCGTGCCCCTGGGCCAGGCCGGCGTCCATATTGTGGGCACCCCGGCCGATGCCATCGACCGGGCCGAGGACCGGGAGCGCTTCAAGCAGATGCTGGCCAAGCTGAACCTGCGCCAGCCCCCCAACGCCACGGCCACGAGTGTGGAGCAGGCCCTGGCCATCGCCCACGAAATTACTTACCCCGTGCTGGTGCGGCCATCTTACGTGCTGGGCGGGCGGGCCATGCAGATCGTGGCGGAAGACGGCGCCCTGGTCAATTTCATGAATTGGGCCTTGGCGGCCTCGCCGGAACACCCCATCCTCATCGACAAATTCCTGGAAGACGCCATCGAGGTGGACGTGGACGCCATCAGCGACGGCCGCACCACGGTGATCGGCGGCATCATGGAGCACATCGAGGAGGCGGGCATCCACTCCGGCGATTCGGCCTGTGTGCTGCCGCCCTATTCCCTGTCCCCGGACATCCAGGAGGAGATCAAGCGCCAGACCAAGGCCCTGGCCCAGGAGTTGGGCGTCATCGGCCTCATGAACATCCAGTTTGCGGTGAAAGAAGGCCAGGTTTACGTCCTCGAGGTCAACCCCCGGGCCTCCCGCACCGTGCCTTTCGTGTCCAAGGCCACGGGCGTGTCCCTCGCCAGGCTGGCCACCAAGGTGATGCTGGGGCACACCCTGGAAGAATTGGGCTTCACCAAAGAGGTGGTGCCGCCCTACTTTGCCGTCAAAGAGAGCGTCTTCCCCTTCCGCCGTTTCCCGGGCGTGGACCCCATGCTGGGGCCGGAGATGCGCAGCACCGGCGAAGTTATGGGGATCGACGAGGACTTCGGCCTGGCCTATGCCAAGGCCCAGTTGGCCGCCGGCCAGGTTCTGCCTTTGAGCGGTGGGGTGCTGATTTCCGTCAAGGACCCGGACAAGCCCCTGATGGCTCCCATCGTCAGGGGGTTCCAGGACTTGGGCTTTCAGGTTTACGCCACCCGGGGCACCGCCCTGTGTCTGGGGAAACACGGGGTGTCGGTGGAGGAAGTCCATAAAATCCGGGAGGCCCGCCCCAACATCATCGACCGCATCAAGAACCGGGAGATCGCCTTGGTGATCAACACTCCCCGGGGCCGCCACACCCCGGAGGATTCCTACTCCATCCGCCGGGCCGCGCTGGAATACAACATCCCCTACACCACCACCCTGGCCGCGGCCAAGGCCACCCTGCGCGCCATCAGGACGCTGAAGGAAGGCAAACTGTCAGTGAAGAGCCTGCAGGAGTATCATGAGATGATCAAAGATAAAAAGGGTTGAAAGAGATTGCACCCTTGGCGAATCACTCTTTGCGAGTGGGTTGTGACAAAAACCAGGGAGGCCTTATGGGTCACATTAGTCGCAACGCCCCCTGCCCTTGCGGCAGCGGCAAAAAGTACAAAAAGTGTTGTCTCCCCAAAGATGAGGAAAACCTGCGGCCGCCCAAGACCCGGCACGACTATTGTTTAGAAGTGGCAGAGTCTTTGCGCACCAAGATTATCAAGTTTATGGAAAAGGGGGGCCATGACCGCCACATCGGAGACGCCCTGGAAATGTTCTGGCAAACTTTGGACCCTGACCTTGCCCCCCCTGAAAAAATGGACAATTACGATTATCTGAATTTTATCGATTGGTTTATCCATGACTATCCGATACCTGATTTTGACCTGCCCCTGATTGAACTCTATCTGGAAAGCGAACCCCTGCTGCCTGCCGAAGAGATGCAGGTCCTGAGGGACTGGCAAGACGCGCCTCTATCGGTTTATCAAATAAGAACCGTGTCCCCTGGGGAAGGCTTTTGGGCCGAAGATATTTTCAGCGGCGCAGAAATCTTCATCAGCGATGTCAGGTTGTCACACCAGGCCAGGAAATGGGGACTGATCACCACCCGGGTGACCAAGGTCCTGGATGAGTGGCAGTGCTCCGGCGCTGCCAGACTTGAGCCACCTACAGCCAAGGAAGATATTCTTGACTTCGTGAAGGAAGGGTTCCGGTTAATCAAAAAGCTGGAGCCTCACCTGGAGTTGAAGGATTTTCTCCGGGTAGCGGGAGTTGCGCTGCACCAACGTTTCCTGACCAACCAGGTCCAGCCGAAGCAACTTCCAAAGGTGCTTACTTCCAGTGGTGAAGAACTTACCTTCCATGAAGCCGCCTATGACCTGACGGACTTGCCCCAGGCCGCCGTCCGCCTGGAATCCTTCGAGGATTTCGGGGAAAATGACAGGGAAGAAGACAAGAATGGACAGCTTCTGAGCATTTCCTTCAGTTGGCTGGAAAAAGGGTGGTCAGCCCGGAAAGCCAAAAAAATTCGACGTCGATCAGGGGCTCATATACCATTGCCAAAATCGGGCCCCGGTCAGGAGGGCAGCCGGATTCTCGGCAATGTCATCTTGGAGCAGGATCAGCTCATTCTCGAAGTCCAGGGCGAGCAACGCTTCGCTCTGGGCAAGCGGCGCCTTGAAACAGCGTTGGCAGGGTTGATTCAGCATCGCCAGGATACAGCCAGGACTCTGGAAGAAATGTGGGATGACCGCCCGTCTGACGAGACCATGGATGATCATGAATCAGAAATTTCGCCCAAAGTCAATCAGGCCATAATAAAAGATTATCTGGATGAGCATTACCGGCAGTGGCTGGATACCCCCCTTCCCGCCCTGAATGGGAAATCTCCAAGGAATGCTGTCAAAACCAGCCAAGGCCGCCGGCGTGTTGAGGACCTGTTGAGAGAATTGGAGTACCACCATGAAAATATCAGAGAATATGACATCTCCTGGATCAGGAAGGAGCTGGGCAGGTAATTTAGATTTACTGTTCGACTTTTCACCAAAAATAGCTTATCTAGAAGATATGTCCGGTAAGAAATAACCTTTTCTCCTGCAGGAGTTGTCCCTTTCTGGCGTAACGCCCATGAATTCCAACGAAAATCCAATATCGCACAGCAGCAACGGGGAGAGAGGCGACGCCGTGGCCACACCCCGGGAAAAATGTGGCGTTTTCGGCATCTATGGCCATCCCGAGGCGGCGCGGCTGACCTATTTCGGGCTTTATGCCCTGCAGCACCGGGGCCAGGAGTCCTGCGGCATCGTCGCCGGGGACGGGTGCCGGGTGAGCGCCCACCGGGGACTGGGGCTGGTTTCCGAGGTTTTTCCCCGGGAAATGCTGGAGCGCCTCCCCGGGCACCTGGCCATCGGGCACGTGCGCTATTCCACCACCGGTTCGACGCTTCTGGTCAACGCCCAGCCCTTTCTGGTGCAGCACGCCGGCCAGACCATCGCCATTGGCCACAACGGCACGTTGACCAACGCCTTCCAGATCCGCCAGGCCCTGGAAGATTCGGGTTCCATCTTCCAGTCCACCATGGACACGGAAATCATCGTCCATCTCATGGCCAAACACAAGAAAAACGGCTTGGTGGAGTCCCTGGCCGCGGCCCTGTCTGAGGTCAAGGGCTCATATTCACTGGTCTTGGCCACTGCGGACAAGGTCATCGCGGCCCGGGACCCCCGGGGTTTCCGGCCGCTCTCCCTCGGGTCCCTGGACAATGGCTGGGTGGTGGCCTCCGAAACCTGCGCCTTTGATCTGGTGCAGGCCGATTATTTCCGGGACGTGGAGCCCGGCGAGATCGTGGTCCTGGACCGGGATGGCCTGCACTCCTACAAGCCCTTGCCGCCTGAGCCCACCAAGCACTGCATTTTCGAGTTCATTTACTTCGCCCGGCCGGACAGCCGGGTGTTCGGCAAATCCGTGTACCAGGTGCGCAAACGCCTGGGCGCCTGCCTGGCCCGGGAACATCCCCTGGACGCCGACTTGGTCATGCCCTTCCCGGATTCCGGCACCTACGCGGCTTTGGGGTTCGCCGACGTCATGGACATGCCCTTCGAAATGGGGGTCATCCGCAATCATTACGTGGGCCGCACCTTTATCCAGCCCTCTCAGACCATGCGGGATTTTTCGGTGCGGATAAAACTGAACCCTGTCAAGGAAATCCTCAAAGGCAAACGGGTCATTGTGGTAGAGGACTCCATCATCCGGGGGACCACCACCCGCTCCCGGATCAAGTCGCTCCGGGAGGCCGGCGCCAAGGAAGTGAGCCTCCTTGTTTCCTGTCCGCCCCATCGCTTCCCGTGCTATTACGGCATCGACTTTTCCACCAAGGGGGAGCTCATCGCCTCCCGCCAACAGGTGAGTCAGATCAGGGATTACCTGGGACTCGATTATCTCGGCTACCTGAGCGTCGAAGCCATGGTGGAGGCCACCGAGCTGCATTCGTCGAACTTTTGCCTTTCCTGCTTCACCGGTGAGTACCCGGTGCCCCTGGAAGCCGACTTTTCCAAGACCTGCTTTGAAGATGAGATCTGCGCTCCGGGTCCGGCTGAGGCCCGGGCCGCGTGTGACATCAGAGAGTAAGACCGCCTCGCGTGTTTGCCCTTGACCCGGGGCCACTTCTGCGAACGTTGCCGTGCAGGGAGCAGATGGTATCCGCGGCTGGCCGCGCTCCCTGGACAAGGTGATCGGTCCCGGACAGGTTAACGGCGCCGTGCTTTGCCCACCCGAAAGAGTTCGCGGTCTGGCACAATATTTCAGGTACCAAAAGCTTATTTTCTGGAAATACGGAGAGGATAGATTTATATATATCCTAGGTAGGGCTTTGCCTGTTTGATTCTCAGGATATTATCCTGAATATTTCAGCCTAACCCTTAGCCAATCCTTCACATCCAACAGACCGAGCATATCCCGAGCCGCAGGAGGGCGGAGCCAACCTATGCAAACTCATCAAAAAGACCAGGAATTTTTATTATCCGCCCAAGAAACCCTGGCGGCCGAAACCCAGGAAATGGTCCAGGTCTCCAACCGCCTGCACGACAACATTGTCAAGGCCGTGCGGCTGATGTGGCGCCAGCTCTTCCTCATCTGGGCGTTGGTGATCGTCCTGCTGGTCACCTATTTCCTGGTTCTTCATAATATTTCTGCTACCGGTCATGTGGCTGCGTCGATGGAGAAAGCCACGGATAAGGCCGGGGCATCGGCGCAGATCTTGGTGGCGCCGGCGCTGCCCCCCACCCCACAAGTGGCACAAACCATTCGTCTTCCTGAATGGGAAGAGATCAACGGCATCCTCAAGCAGATCCGTAAAGCGCAAATAGAAAAGAATATCAGTCAGTTTCTCCAGGTTTATTCGCCCACCTTCCCCAATCTTGAGAGGAAGAAGGAGAGTATCCTGAAGATCTGGCAGAAATATGATTATCTTGATATGAGCTTTGCCATTGAAAATATTCAGAAGCCCGATGCCCATACCATCATTGCCAAAGTTGCCTGGGACATCACCCTGAAAGATAGTTCCTCGAAGAAAAAGAATACCGTAAAAAAGGATTACACCGTGTACTTCTCTTATATTTCGGGGAAATGGCTTATCCAAAATTTGCTGCCGGGAGAAAAAACCTAAGAATTGGTTGCCGGGTTTGCCTGACCTGCGGCCCCTATCCCCCTGAGGGTGACGGACGAGAGGGAAACTTGGCCACCGTTGAGGCGGGAGACCGCATAATGCTGTGCGGCCGTAAACTCGGTACACCAACGGCGTTGCTCTGCCTGATGGTCATGGCTGCTGCCTGCGCGGCGCTCAAGCCCCAGCCGCCCCCCGATGTCTCTTACATCATCCCGCCGGTCACCTATTTCCGGGACAATCCGGGTTACGCCAGCGCCAATGTCGCGACGGTTTACCGGGGCCAGCAGGTCAAGGTCCTGTCAGAGATACCTAATGACTGGTGCCGGGTGGAAACAGTGCCGGGCGGGCAGGTCGGTTGGATTCAGCGTCCCCTGTTGAGCCCGGTGCCGATTCCCGCCGTGACGTACACAGTCACGGCAACGGAAGTGCCTCTGCGGGATAGGCCGCAAAAAGAGGCCGTCGCCCCCCCGGGGACCGCGGTTTCCCCCCCAGCACCTCCGCCTTCCTTATATGTGGCCGTGACCCACGTGGACCTGCATCTCCTGCCCCTGTCCAATTCTCAGGTGGTGAAGACCTTAACCTTCCACGACAGGGTTGAGAAAGTGGCCCAGTCCGGGGCGGAATGGCTGAAGGTAAGATGCCCCGGTGCCGGAGCCCAGGGTTGGGTCCTGGCCCCTACCCTTTCAGAATTCCCCTTGCAGACCCCCACGGTCTTTCCTCCGCCCCGAAAGAGAAGACCCCTGAAAAAACCGCATCGCGTCAGGCGCGCCGGACCGGAGGAGGCGCCCCAGCCGGCACCCTCCCCGGAAGAGATCACGCCGCAAGCGATGTAAGGCCGATTTTCTCTTTTCGGTTTTCTGTTTTCGGTTAAAATCTTCAGTAAAAATCATTGCCGGTATTACGTTGTGCGCAGCGACATAAATAATCGCGCTTCTTTACCCCTGGGTCTCCGTGGTCAATCTTTTTAACCTTTTGCAACCGCCGAGGCGCAGAGAACGCAGAGCGAGGCTTGGCGGGATTAATTAAAGCGTTCAGTACAAGATAGATCTCTAGGGTGATAATCTTCCTATGAGTCCCAAACGACCGGTATACCCCTTCGCGGCCCTGGTGGGCCAGGAGTTGCTGAAAAAGGCCCTGATCCTCAATGCCATCAACCCCCGGCTGGGCGGGGTGTTGGTCCGGGGAGAGAAAGGTACGGCCAAGTCCACCGCGGCCCGGGGTCTGGCTGCACTTTTGCCCCCCATTCCCATGGTGGCCAACTGCCCTTTTCATTGCCACCCGGAGCAGGCCGACCTCATGTGCCCCGCCTGCCGGGAGCGCCTGGCCCGGGGCGAGGCTTTGGCCGTGCGCCTGCGGCCCATGCCGGTGGTGGACCTGCCCCTGGGGACCACCGAAGACCGCCTGCTGGGGAGCATTGACCTCGAGGCCGCCATCAAAAGCGGCGAAAAGCATTTCGAGCCGGGGCTCTTGGCCTTTGCCAACCGGGGCATCCTGTACGTGGACGAAGTGAATCTGCTGGACGACCACCTGGTGGACGTGCTTCTTGACGCCGCGGCCATGGGCGTCAACGTGGTGGAGCGGGAGGGCATCTCCTTTGAACACCCGGCCCGCTTCATCCTGGTGGGCACCATGAACCCCGAGGAAGGGGAGCTTAGGCCTCAGTTGCTGGACCGCTTCGGCCTGTGTGTGGAAGTGATGGGCCTTGCGAACCTCGAGGACCGCATGGCCGTGGTTACCCGGCGTCTCGCCTACGAGGACAATCCGGAGGAATTTGCCGGGCAGTGGGAGGCCGACCAGGAGCGCCTGCGGGCCACTATCATCTCCGCCCAGGAGCGGCTTCCCCGGGTTGCGTACCCCCCGGAAATTCTGCGCCTTATCTCCATGATCTGCCTCGACCAGGGGGTGGACGGCCACCGGGCCGACATCTACATGCTGAAGGCGGCCCAGACTCTGGCGGCCTACTACGGCCGCCAGGAGGTCCTGGCCTACGACGTGCGGGAGGCGGCTCTCCTGGTGCTGCCTCACCGGCGGCGCCGCCAACCCTTCGGCGACGCCCGTCTGGACCAGGACAAGCTCGCCGAGACCTTTCAGAAATTCCAGGAGGAACAGGAAGCCCCGCCGGTCCCTTCCGGCCCTGCGCCCTTGGCCGAACCCACGGCCACAGGTGAGGGCAAGGCCGTAATCGGGGAGGTCACCACCGCGCCCGGGGACCCCTTTGCCGTGTCGCCCTTGGAGCTCTCCCCCAGCCGCCAGATCAAAAATGCCCCCGGCTCCCGCACCCGCACCCGGAGCGATAACCGCACCGGCCGCTATGTGCGGGCCACCCCCACCCCGCCGCCGGTTCCCGACCTGGCCCTGGACGCCACCCTCCGGGCCGCGGCGCCCTGCCAGTCTCTGCGGGACAGGGGCAATCTGGCCCTGGCCGTAGCCTCCCCCGATCTGCGCCACAAGGTGCGGGAGCGCAAAATCGGCCGCCACATCTTATTAGTGGTGGACGCCTCCGGCTCCATGGGCACCCAGGAGCGCATGCGGGAAACCAAGGCCGCCATTCTCTCCCTCTTGCTGGATGCCTACCAGCGCCGGGAGCGGGTGGGGCTGGTGGTCTTCCAGGGGAACCAGGCCGTCCCCGTCCTCCCCTTCACCCATAGCATCGAGATGGCCCAGCGCTATCTGCGGGATCTCCCCACCGGCGGCAAGACCCCGCTGCCCCACGGCCTGGCCCTGGCTGTGGACCTCATCAAAAAGGAGCGGGCCAAATACCCCAAGGATGCCTTCCTGCTGGTCCTCATCAGCGACGGCAAGGCCAATATCTCCCTCACCGGCAAGCCACCCATGGCCGAAGTCCGGGAACTGGCCCTCCAGATCAAGAGCCTGGGGATCAATGCCCTGGTCCTCAACACCGAACAATTCGCCCCCTGCCTGGACCTGGGGGGTCTGCCGGAAATCAGCCAACTGATGGGCGCGGCCCATTACAGCATTGAAAACCTGAAAAGCAATAACATAGTGGACCATATTGTGGCGTGGGATGGATAAGGAAGCTGGGAGGAATCATAATTATGTGTGGAGATAATAATATTCCTTTGCAAGATCTTTATAAGATCGCTTTAAAAATGAGAAACTTTGAAATTAAATTGTTTTGGCAAAGGTCCAATTATTTCTTAGTTCTAACTAGCGCCACAGCCATAGGCTTTTTCTCTCTCTCAAATACCATTTTTGCTTTTGCTCTTAGTATATTTGGCTTGTTATCCTCAATATTTTGGTTTCTCGTCAATTCCGGAAGCAAATACTGGCAATCACGGTGGGAACATAGACTATACTTGATCGAAGCACAGTTGAATTGCCAAATTGCTTTCTTTTTTACTGATAGGTTAACGTGTGATATAGATGTTAGAGAAAGTTTACAAAAGAATAACCTTAATTGTATCAGAAAATTATTTGATTGATTTATCTTAAAAAAATATTCGCTCGTTTTTGGATGACCCTTTTATCAGTGCTTTTTATTTTGTTTTGGATCACTTTGATTATTTTAAGACTGTTACAAAGGTATGGACTTATACTAAGCAAAAGCTCATCCACTTTATTCTATTATTGCCCTTATTTTATCTATTAAGTAATGGACATGGGGCGAAGACCAGGCTATATGCAAGAGGCCCAAGCTGTCTCCCTGCCCTCCGCCACCCCCCCTGTCCACCCGCTATAAGCAAAACGGGGCAGTCTGGGGACCGAAGTCCACAGCCTGCCCCGTCACTTTATTTCACCCCTCCAAGGGGTTGGGGGAGGGAGTTTGAGGGAAGGGGCAGGGATCCACTGACCCCTGGCCCCCTGCCTCAATTCTTTTCCTTAAATCTTTATCAATCCGGCGGCCAGCTTGGCGGCCATGACGGTGTTTTTCATGAGCATGGTGATGGTCATGGGGCCCACGCCGCCGGGGACCGGGGTGATGGCGGAGGCGACTTCCTTGACGGTGTCGAAGTCCACGTCGCCGGCCAGGATGGCTTTGCCGGTCTTTTCGCTTTTGCCGATGCGGTTGACGCCCACGTCGATGACACAGGCGCCGGGTTTGACCCAATCAGCCTGAACGTACTTGGGCACGCCCGCGGCCACAACCAGGATGTCAGCCCGCTTGCAGTGCTCAATCATCCTTTCCTTGGGGGTGCCGGTGTGCACGCAGGTGACGGTGGCGTTGGCCCCGGCCCGTTTCTGGATCATGATGGCCACCATGGGTTTGCCGACGATATTGCTGCGGCCCACCACCACCACTTCCTTACCCTTGGGGTCGCCGTAGCCGCGCACGATGAGTTCCTGGCAGCCGGCCGGGGTGCAGGGCAGGAAGGCATAGTTGCCGATGAGAATGCGGCCCACGTTGACCGGATGGAAGGCGTCCACGTCCTTGTCCGGGTTGATGCCGTACAGGACCTTGTTGCTGTCGATGTGCTTGGGCAGGGGCAGTTGTACCAGGATGCCATGAATCTTGGGGTCTTTGTTGTACTTGTCGATGAGGCCCAAAAGCGCCGCTTCGGTGATATCCGGATTCTGGTTGTCCTGCACCGAATAGAAGCCCAGTTCGTGGGCGGTCTTCTGTTTGGCGGTGACATAGCTCACGGAGCCCGGGTCTTCGCCCACCAGGATGGTTACCAGGCCGGGGACAAGATTATGTTTGGCCTTGAGTTCTTCGACTTCTTTCTTCAGTTCTTCTCTAATCTCGGCGGCCACTTCCGCCCCTTTAATCAATTTGGCAGACATGGAGGGGTCTCCTTCCTTGTGATTTTTTTCTCGTAATAACCCTTCATACCATCATCAAGTCCCTTGCGTCAATGGAAAAAATAGCCTCATCCAGGTTTTCCACCGGTCGCTGGATGGACCTCGGAAGCTCGTCGCCTCGCCGTTCTGCGCCTGAGTGCCTCTGACAGAGGCTTTCCCCCGGAGGGCTGGCGTTGACCAACATCGTCTTTTCTTGATGAACAAGGCTTCCAGGTTAAGGGTTTTGAGGAAACTTGCCGATAAGGTTTGCAACGAAAGCAAACGAGAAGACATGGCTGCCATACGAAAAAGGGTGGACCGGAAAGTCAAGCGTTTTCCGGTACGGTTGTCGCTGCACGAAGTAAACGGCCGGTTGGCCCTCGACTCGTACCTGGTGGACATCAGTTCCTTAGGGGCCCAACTGGAAACTTCCCAGTTCATGGGCCTCAATACGCCGGTGGAGTTCGTGGTCCGTTTTCCCTGGAGCGACCATGATACCCGCCTGCTGGGCCTGCTCAAATGGATCAAACCCCTGATCGGCAAACCCGGCCGGTTTCGCCTGGGCCTGCGCTTTCATAATGCCTTCTGGGAACTGGATATGCTGGCCCGGCAGGGAAAACTGTGAGAGGGTTTTCGGTTTTCGGCACAAGACAAAAGATCATTCAGAGGTTACAGGTTACTTTGGTTACCGGCGAACGGGAACCTGGTAATCACCCAGCAAAGAATAAACGGGATAAAGATCATGCGAGTCATTCCCTTGACGGTCCAAACTCCCAGACGGCGGGTGCCTCGCCGGGCTCAACGCTACGCGGTAAACTGGGCCGTGACAGACATCAACGGCAGGCCCGCCCGGGACTCCTGGCTGGTGGATGTAAGCTGCATGGGAGCCCGCCTGGACACGGCCGCGGCGTTGAGCCCCAACATGCCTATTCATTTCACGGTCGTCCTCCCCGACGGCGAGACCAAGCTTGAGGTCAACGGCCGGGTGGTCTGGATGCGGCCCGTATTTGCCACCCGCGGCCGCTATCATCAAGGTATTCAGTTCTACGGCATTAATTGGGACCTGGACCGGTTGGCCAGAAAGGAGAGTGCAGGATAACGGCTGCTCCGGGTTCAATTTGGCCAAGGGGGCAATGCCGAGAACCTTCCAGGTGATTTGGTTCTCCAGGCATGGCCACAAAGGCGTCATTCGGAATTATTACGGAGCCGGCCTCCTCAGAAGATGTGTTTTCAAAAATTGTCAGCGATGACAAGAACACACCTCTTGCAGACCTTCTCCTGATAGTGCCCCGCATTTTCTTCAGCACCTCGGCCCCCTTCAGGCCTTTTGCCATCCTGTTTCTTTCCCGACCTTCCCTTTTTTTCCCGGATAAGCTATAAAAATATATTAAACTTTTCGATTATGTCTTTTGCTCTACAAAATCTATAATCGAAGATGAGCGGGAGAGGGGGCTAAGGGCCAGTGGGCCCTTACCCCCTCCCCCAATCCCTACTGGGTGGTAACCTGGCCGGGGAG
>Ga0078972_1000832_pt1 | contig 126729 bp, 124 predicted proteins | sample YelNatPaOPGAMG01_FD_67568 | JGI IMG/M metagenome (GOLD analysis project Ga0078972, IMG submission 67568) | Hot spring thermophilic microbial communities from Obsidian Pool, Yellowstone National Park, USA - OP-RAMG-01 (SPADES assembly) (version 2) | ecosystem: Environmental > Aquatic > Thermal...
ACAGCATCTTCACCAAACACAACCCAGAAGACACCGAACCCACACAGTTTCAGCGTGCCACCGAAGCCTTGGGAATTGCCACCATCCAGGCCTTGAGCCCACAGGCCAAAGGTCGGGTAGAGCGCCTGTTCCAAACGCTTCAGGATCGCCTGGTCAAGGCCTTGCGCCTGGCGGAGATCAGCGATCAGGATACCGCCAACGCTTGGCTCCCCCAGTACCTGCAGCAACACAATGCGCGCTTTGCCGTGGCGGCTTGCGACGACGAGGACGCCCACCAACCCTATGACGGAAGTCCAGAAACTCTCGCCCGGATCTGCGCCATCCACCACCGCCGTACCCTATCCAAGGACCTGGTGCTGTCCTTCCAACGACAGCGCTACATCATCCAGACCGGTGGCGCCCCACGCTATGCACTGCGCGGACGGAGGGTCGATGTCGTGGTCCATGCCGACGGGCGAATCGAGCTGGTAACCGGCGGCGAAGTCTTGCTCTACAAGGTCTTCGATTCGCCCCAGGAAATCCCTCACCCTGTCGATGACAAAAGCCTCAACGCTCGCGTCGATGCGATCCTGACTTCCCGACGTTGGTCAGAAAAATCCCGGCCTGCTGCCGACCATCCTTGGCGTCGTTACCCCACCGTAGATCGTCCTGGAAAGTAATCCATACCCAGGAGAACCGGACATCTCTATCTTGCCCAACACCGGACATTTCTAATGTGCTTTGACACAGAAAAAACGCGTCAATCTCTCCAACTTGCGGACGCGCTCGGCAACTGCAAAACACCGCGCGGTTGCCGAGCGCAACGGCTCGTTTTCTCGCATCGGCTGGCACACCTTATCTACGCAACTAGTCCCCGTTGAGACTGTGCTTGATTTGCGGTAGTGCCGCCCCGATACCGGCGCCTACAGCGCCACCGACCGCTGCCCCAGCAGCGGGACTACCAGCTACCGCAGCGCCAACCACCGCGCCACCCGCAGCACCAATGGCGCCACCACTCAAAGCTCGTTGTCCAGTCGGACTCATGTTGGCACAACCACCCAGCGCCAGCACGCAGACGGCGGCCGTCGCCACAGCTATTTTACGTGTATACAATGCGTTCATGCGTACACCTCCTCTTGTAAGTCTAGTCAAACTGGGCCTCGTCTGCCTTTCAGGCATGTCAGAAGTCCAGGCTCTCGCCCTTTCGATGCTATCATCTCGACCTTCGCTCTCCTTACCCCCTTGGAGTCTGCCTTGCTCAGCACCCATCAATTGACCATGCAATTTGCTTCCAAACCGCTCTTTGAGAATATCAGCGTCGAGTTTGGCGATGGCAACCGCTACGGCTTGATTGGCGCCAATGGCAGCGGCAAGACAACCTTGATGAAAATCCTCGGCGGCGATCTGGAACCCAGCTCCGGCAATGTCAGCCTCAGTAGTGGCGAGCGCCTCGGCAAACTGCGTCAGGACCAATTTGCGTTCGAAGATTGCACGGTTCTGGATACGGTGATGATGGGTCACGCGGAGTTCTGGCGGGTCAAACAGGAACGCGATCGTCTCTACGCCCTGACGGAGCTGACGGAAGAAGAGGGCATGGCGATTGCCCAGATCGAGGGAGAGTATGCGGAACTCGACGGCTATTCTGCTGAGGCACGGGCGGGGGAACTACTGATTGGGGTGGGCATTCCCCTGGAACAACATACAGGATTGATGTCGGCCGTGGCCCCCGGCTGGAAACTGCGGGTACTCCTCGCTCAGGCACTCTTTGCCGACCCGGACATCCTGCTGCTCGACGAGCCTACCAACAATCTGGATATTCATACGATTCAGTGGCTGGAAGAACTGCTGAGCACCATCAACAGCACCATCATCATCATTTCTCATGACCGCCATTTTCTGAACAGCGTCTGCACCCACATGGCGGATCTGGACTACGGCGAACTGCGCATCTATCCGGGAAATTACGACGAGTACATGCGTGCCTCAACGCTGGTGCGTGAACAATTACTGGCCGAAAATGATAAAAAGCGGGAAAAAATAGCAGAGCTACAGACCTTCGTCAGCCGTTTTTCGGCCAATGCCTCAAAGGCCAAACAGGCGACCTCGCGGGCGCGCCAGCTCGAAAAAATCCAGCTGGAGGAGGTGAAGCCCTCTAGCCGGCAGAATCCTTATCTCGTGTTTCAACAAGAGCGCAAGTTATATCGTCACGCCGTGGACGGCAAGGATCTGGGCAAGAGTTTTGGCGAATTGCGCCTGTTCCACAAGTTTCGCCTGCAGATAGAGGCGGGGGAACGGGTGGCGATCATTGGCGCCAATGGTCTGGGCAAGACCACTCTACTGCGCTGCCTGCTGGGCGAAATCAAGCTGGATACCGGGACCGTCAAATGGGCCGAGAACGCCAAGATTGGTTATTTTCCCCAGGATTATGCCGCGGAGTTTGCCGAGGAGTGGAGTCTTTTTGCATGGATGAGCCAATGGCGCAGCGAAAAGGACGATGACCAGATCATCCGTGGCATATTGGGCCGCCTCCTCTTTGGTCAGGATCAGGTGGACCGACCGGTACAGGTACTTTCCGGCGGCGAAAAGGGGCGCATGCTTTTTGGCAAACTGACCCTGCAAAGACCCAACGTCCTGATTCTCGATGAACCAACCAATCATCTGGACATGGAGTCCATCGAATCGCTGAACACGGCCCTGGAAAAATTTGACGGCACCCTGATTTTTGTCAGTCATGATCGGGAATTTGTCTCGTCGCTGGCCACCCGCATCATCGAATTTACCGCCCACGGCATCGAGGATTTCAAGGGCAGCTACGAAGACTATCTGCGGAGCCAGCAAACTGCCAAAGTCCCTCCAAAAAAAGTTGGGAAAGGTCGGTGAACTCTGGCGGGAAATGACACTCCATATAGGTGATGCCAAAAGATCCCGCGTATGCCGAGGCACGAGCCCTGCTCAAACTGCTCCTGATCAGCGGTGCCATCACCCTAGCGAGTGCGGCGGTTATTGTCGTACTCTGGTGGCTGTATGCTGCTGGAGGCCATGGATGAAGCAATGCTGAAAACTTGCGGAGATGCGCACTACCGGTATCTGGATATGCGCGAAGCCGAGCCAGGGGATCACTTCTTTCACCTTCGCCATCAACCCTACAGTGATGTGGTGGCGGCAATCGAGGCGGCGGAGGTTCTGAGTGTCGACGACAAAACCCTGCACTGTCGGCTGCAGGGGCAACGCAAGCCCTGGAAACTACGGCGTCAGGCCGAGCACATCCACTGTTATGTGGATGAAGATCCACTGTTTCAGCAGTTGTATTACACCTTTACCCGGGCGCAGCGCATTCAGCAGGCCAAGGAATGGGTGCGCCATGCGCCTCCCGAGCGTTTCGATGAAGAGGTGCTGCAGGCCATCGAGCGCTGGCACAGCACAGGCTGAGGACCCAGCGCGATCCTCCTCCCCACCTTGACTTTGACCTCTCTTCTCCTTATCTTCTGTGCCCTTATGAAATTTTGGGGTAGATCATCATGAAGCGCACTTTTCAGCCTAGCGTCGTGCATCGCAAGCGCACTCACGGTTTCCGCGCCCGCATGGCGACCAAGTCTGGCCGCCTAGTCCTCAAGCGGCGGCGCGCCAAGGGTCGGTACAAGCTCTGTCCCTGAGGGATGAGCCAACAGTCGTTCACCCGTAACGACCGCCTGCGCACCCAGGCTGAAATCCGCCTTGCCTTGCGCGAGGGGAGGAAGCGCAGTTTCCCTGAGCTGGTATTCTATCGCCTGGACAACGACCTGGGGCACGCGCGCATTGGCTTTGCCGTCAGCCGGAAGGTAGGTAAGGCGGTGTACCGCAACCGCCTGAAGCGTCGGCTGCGCGAGGCCTTTCGCCTGAGTGCCGGGCGCTCCCTACCGTACGATCTCATGGTCGTGGCGCGTCCGGCCGCACGCGATGCGGCCTATGCCGTGCTGCGTGGCCGCCTCGACAGCGTGCTGCGCTGATGGCCATGCTACGTCGCGGCGCTATCGCCCTGATCCATACCTACCAGCTCGTCCTGAGCCCCTTTCTCGGGCAGAATTGCCGCTACCATCCAACCTGCTCCCATTACACCTGTGAGGCCATTGAACGCTATGGTGTCCTGCGTGGTGCCTGGATGGGTGTCAAACGCATCGCTCGCTGTCATCCTTTTCACCCGGGGGGGTACGACCCCGTCCCCTGAGTTTTCGGAGCCCCATGGATAGCCAACGTACCATCCTTGCCGTCGTCCTCTCGATCATCGTCCTGGTGCTCTTCGAGTGGCTGGCACCCCATCCCAAGCCGAGCCCGAAGGCAACGCCAACTGCGGTCACCCAGTCAGCCACCCAGCCAACGGCGGCGACCCAATCGCCCGCGCCCACAAGCAGCGTACCGGTAGCGCCCAGCACGGTTGCGGCAGTGACGAGCCATGCGGTGGGCGAGGGACCCAGCCTCAGCTTCCAGACGGATCTCTACACCGGCAAGATCTATCTGCAAGGCGGTGATATCCAGAATCTCGGCCTGCGCAGATATCCCATCGCCGTGGACGACAAGGCTCCCTATCCCATTCTGGACAGTAGCGCCGCGCGCTTGACGGCACAGCAAAGCGGCTTCATTGCTACCGACGGACAGATCCTGCGCGCCAACTTCAGCGCCCCGCAGACGATCAATGACGGCGGGCCCATCACCCTGAGCGGCCAGGCCGGTCCTCTGAAAATCGAAAAGACCTTTTCGTTTGATCCACATACCTATCTGATCAACGAAGACATCCGCATCACGAATACCGGCAAGGAGCCCTGGAAAGGCAGCTATTTCGACCAGATTCTGCGCAATGACCGGACCCAGAGCCATTGGTTTATGTCGATCTTTACGGGTTCGGTCCTGATGCATAACGGCAGTTTGAGTGAGAAGAGCTTTTCCGATCTCCGCGACCATCCCGAGGAGCATGGCGGTCCCGGTTGGGCGGGCATGACGGATCACTATTTCCTGCAAGCGGTACTCCCCGAACCCCATGCCAGCGTGCAACTCTATGCGCGCCCGGCGGGCAGCAACTATGTGGCGGGTGTGCAGCAAGCCCTGCCCACCCTGCAACCGGGGCAGAGCTATACCCTGCGCCAGCAACTGTTCCTGGGCCCGAAGCTGCAGGACCAGCTCGCGGCGCTGGGACGTGGCCTGGAGCAGACGGTCGATTACGGCTGGTTCTCCATCGTGGCCGAGCCCATGCACGGGGTGCTGACCTGGTTCCATTCCTGGGCCGGCAACTGGGGTCTCGCCATCATCCTTCTGGTCGTGGCGGTAAAGATCATCTTCTTCTACCCCTCCGCGATCAGTTATCGCTCCATGGCCAACATGCGCAAGCTGCAGCCCAAACTGGAGCAGATCAAGAAGGAGACCAATGGCGACCGGCAGCAAATGGGCGCCAAGATGATGGAGCTCTACCGCACGGAAAAGGTCAACCCGATGGCGGGCTGTCTGCCCATCGTCATTCAGATGCCCGTCTTCATTGCCCTCTACTGGGTGCTGGTGGAGAGCGTGTCATTGCGGCAGGCGCCGTTCATTCTCTGGATTCATGATCTGGCACTTCCCGACCCGTACTACATTCTGCCCCTGCTCATGGGCATCAGCATGTTCCTGCAGCAGCGCCTGAACCCGGCGCCCATGGACCCCGTGCAGAAAAAGATCATGTCGATCCTGCCCGTGGCCTTCGCCATCTTTTTCTCCTTCTTCCCTGCAGGTCTGGTGCTGTACTGGCTGACCAACAACGTCTTTGGCATCATTCAGCAGTACCTGATCACCCGCCACGTCATGAAAGAGAGCTAGGGTGTTGTCGCGCCAGGGGCGCTACCAGCTGGGCGACAGCATCGTCGCCGTCGCCACCCCCCCCGGAATCGGCGGCGTTGGTATTCTCCGCCTGTCCGGCCCCGATGCGTTAGAGATTGCCAATGCGCTTTGCGGCCTGCCCCAGGGCAAACAATGGCGGCCACGCCATGCCTACCTGCGGCAGTTTTTTCTGGCGCCAGGGGAACGCCTCGACCACGGGATTGCGCTGTATTTTCGCGCGCCGCACAGCTATACCGGCGAAGACGTGGTGGAGCTGCAGGGCCACGGCAGTCCGGTCATCCTCAGCTCGCTCCTCGAATACGCCGTGCGCCTGGGCGCGCGGCCGGCACGTGCCGGCGAGTTCAGCGAGCGCGCGTTTCTCAATGCTCGTCTGGATCTGGCGCAGGCGGAAGCAGTTGCCGATCTCATCCATGCCCGTAGCCAGTCCCAGGCACGCGCGGCCCTGGCCAGCCTGGAGGGGCAGTTTTCTGCTGCCATTAGCGGCCTACGCAAGGAGATTCTGCACTCCCTGGCACTCGCCGAAGCCGGACTCGATTTCAGCGAAGAAGACCTGGGAGACGAACACCTCCAGACGCTGGTCACGCAACTCCAGCAACTGCAAAGGCAGCTAGCCCGGATTCTGGAGCAGAGTCGCTCCAGCGCGCGGCTGGCGCGCGGGGCCCGGATTCTTCTGGTCGGCGCCCCCAATGTCGGCAAATCCAGCCTGCTCAATGCCCTGTCGGGTCGTGACAGTGCCATCGTCACCCCGATTCCCGGAACCACCCGCGATGTTCTGCGCGAAGAGCTCGAACTCGAGGGACTACCCCTTGAGCTCCTGGACACGGCCGGGTTGCGCGACAGCGCCGACCCGGTGGAACAGGAAGGCATCCGCCGCAGCCGCGCCCTACTCGAAAGCGCCGAGGAAGTCCTCCTCCTGCTCGATGCCAGTCGTGGCTGCTCGTCAGAAGACGCCAAGCTGCTGGCGGAGCTCGATCGCCAACGCTGTACAGTGCTGTGGAACAAGATTGATCTCTGTCCGGACTTCGTCGCTCCGGATCTGGGGGTGCCAGGCCTCTGTATCTCTGCCTATAGCGGCGCCGGTCTGACACAATTACGCTCTTATCTGTGCCAACGCCTGGGTGCCAACAACGAGAGCGCCTGGTCGGCGCGCCAGCGCCATGTGTTGGCGCTGGAGGAGGCCGCCAAGCATCTTGCCGAGGCAGCACAGTTTCTGGAGCTGGATGCCGGCGAAGAACTCCTGGCGCAAAAGCTGCGGGAAAGCGCCAACGCCCTCGGCCAAATCACCGGGGTCGTGGATGTAGAGGAAATCCTGGGAGAGATCTTTTCGCGCTTTTGTATCGGCAAGTAGGGTCTTTTTGTCAGAGATGTCCATCTCGACTATCCTGTAGCCTTACACCTACATTGCGGAGCAGAGCATGCATAAAAGGGATTTCCTGCGCCTGAGTGCCCTTGGTACCAGCCTTGCCTTGGGAGCCTCACTGATCGGCACCCGCATCGCCATGGCGGCAAATGCCGAGGGCTGGCCAGCGCAGTCCTTTGCTGCCAGCAGCGTCGATCAGGTACTGCAGGATCTATTTCAGATGCGTACACTGACGGAGTCCGATCGTGTACATGTGCTGGTCGCCAAAGAAGTCGATGATGCGCTCAGCGTGCCCGTATCCGTGTCCGTGAATCACCCCATGACGGATGACGATTACATTGCGCGAATCTATGTGCTGGTCGATCACAACCCCACACCTTTAGCGAGCATCTTTCACTGCAGTCCTGCCAATGGCAAGGCGGCATGTTACCAGAGAGTCAAAGTGTTACACGACAGCCCGCTGCGGGTCATCGCACAAAGCAACCGCGGTGATATCTTTGCAGCCAAACCCGAGTGGGTGCATGTTGTCAAAGGCAAAGGAGCTGCAGAATGAGCGTGCTGGGTACTTTGGGAAGCCGGCTGACACGGCGCCTCGGGGAGGTGCAGATTGGCCTGCCAGAAAACGCGAAACGAGGAGAGATCATCGAGATCCGGGCGCTGATCCTGCATCCATCGCAAAGCGAGGACAAGACTCTGTTCATCGAAGAGGTGGCCTTTGCCCTGGATGGCAAGACCTTCTGCCACTTCGATCTTTCCAGTATGAGCAGCGCGAATCCCTATCTTGCCGTTCCCCTGCGAGCCGAAAAAAGCGGAATGATCTCCGCACACTGGCGCAACAGCCAGGGGCAGACGGGATCAGGGCAGAAATTCCTGCGCATCGCCGAGTAAGCAAGGGGGGCAACGCCCCCCTTGCTCCGCAGCTGACTGAAATGCCGCCTATTCGACGGCGATCTTCCGCCGCTTGGCCGACTCCGCCTTGGGCAGGGTCAGCTCCAGCACCCCGTCCTTGTAGGCCGCCTTGCTTTGACTGGCGTCGACATCCACCGGTAGCTGGATGGTGCGGGCGAACTCGCCGTAGCGTCGCTCACGGTAAATGTACTTGCCCTCTTCCTTGCTGCTGTCCTCTTCCTTGCTCCCACTGATGTATACCTGATTGCCGTGCACCTGGATGTCGAGCTTGTCCTTGTCGACACCGGCAATCTCCGCTTTGACGACGATTTCGTTGTCGCGGTCGATAACATCGAGATGTGCGACGTTCGGCCGCGCTGATCCAACGCTGCCCTGCAGGGGCCGGAAAAAGCCGGGAAGTACGGCATCAAAGAGCTGCTCGACGGGGTCGGCAACACGTACGGATGGGTTACTGATAGCCTTTTCACTCATGATGACTCTCCTCTTGAACAATGGTCCTCGCTGACCTGCCCCAAATCTGGGGTCGGTTTTGCGCTTTTCAAGGGCTTGTCAATAGGGGTAATCCCAACCGGGAGCCGGATCCTTATAACGGCGGTGCACCCACCAGTACTGTTCTGGCGCCCGACGAATGGCTGCCTCGAGGGCCACATTCATGGTCGCCGCATCGGCCACGTCATTACCGCTGGGGAACCCATCCGGCAGGGGCACGATCTCGATCTCGAAACCACGCCCAGCTGGCAAGCGATAGGCGAAGAGTCCAAAGGTAGGACTGCCTCGTCGTTGCGCCAAACGTGCCAGCAACGGCGTGGTGCAGGCCGGCCGCGCAAAGAAGGGAGCAAAGACGCCCTCGCGCGGGTCCACATTCTGATCGGGTAGGATGCCCACCACCTCGCCCCTTTGCAGAGCCTGCAGCAATCCGCGAATACCGCCATTCTTGGCCACCAGCCGAGCACCACTGCGTCCGCGGCCGGCGATCATCTGCGCGTTGATGGCGGCATTGCGGGTTGGCATGTAGAGCACCGTCACCGGCCAGCGCTGGCCGATATACTGCACTGCGGCCTCCCAGGCCCCCAAGTGCGCGGTGAAGAGTACTACCCCTTGCCCCTTCTCCAGGGCAGCATCTACCGCTTCCGCACCACGCACGGAACGAATCAAGTCCAAGCTTCGCGGTAGAGGCCAAAACCAGAGCGGCCCCAGTTCCACGAAGGCCTGCCCGAGCTGGCGGAAATGCTGGGCGAGCAGATTCCGCCGCTGCCGATCATCCAGTTCGGGATAGGCAATCTCCAGATTCCTGCGCGCCACCCGTCGGCCACGCGCTACGAGAAGACGCGCCAGGTCTCCCAGGCGATTACCCACCCACACCCAAAGCGGGCGGGGCGCACGCGCCAAGAGCCGCAAGAGTCCTCCCACCATGGCGGCGAGCCAGGAGTCGAAGCGCCCGGCCGCCATCAGGCGGCACCAAACGCAAGACGCTGGGCGAATTCAATGCCCTCGGCATCGAAATGGACCTTGATGGCCTCCAGAAGATCACTGCGCGTGGCACCGTAATCCGTCGCCCGTACCCATGGGCGCAGGTAGAGTTGAACACCCAGGTCGGTGAGATCCTGCACGCCAATCGCCGGCGCAGGTTCGGATAGAATCCGCTCATCGGTCTCGCAGAGTTCTGCTAAAAGCTGCTTGGCGCGCAGCAGGTCCGCATGCGGAGCGAGAGTAATCAACAGGTCGATACGGCGTTGGCCAAGGACGGAGGTATTAATGAGCACATTACTGAGGATCTTGCTGTTGGGCACGAATATTTGGCGATTGTCGAAACTGTTGATGACGCTCTGAAAGAGATGGATGCGCTCGACCGTACCTGAGACACCGGCCACCTCGATGCTGTCGCCCACCTGGTAGGGGCGCAAGATCAGCAACAGGACGCCAGCGGCAAAGTCCGCCAAGGACTTCTGCAACGCCAGGCCAATGGCAAGACCAGCGGCGCCAAGCATCGCCAGGAGCGAAGTGGTCTGCACCCCCAACTGACCGAGGGCTGCGACCACCACCACGATGTACAGAGCAATTTTGATCAGAGATTCGAGAAAACGCGCCACCGTCAGATCGTGATGGACGCGCTCCAACGCACGGGCACTGAGACGTCCTATCCAGCGCGCCAGCCACACGCCGACCAGCAACACCAGCAGCGCCGCAGCAATGTGCCCAGTCCAGGCCCACAGACGATCGTGGAGCGCTGCCGACCAGGAGGGAAGCCAAGTAATTTGAGAAATGGACATAAAAATGCCCCCGCGGAATTCGATCCGAAGAGCCTAGAGGCTGTTGGCGCCCCTGGCAAGGCGCCAGGAGCGAGATGTCAGTGCAATGCCATCGTAGAGGTTCCGTGGACAACCGCCGCCCGCAGCGCATTCAGCTCGGCCATCATCCAGCGTTGGTAGTCATAGCCCGCGGGCATGGTCTCATAGACTCCCACTACCGGAATCCGGGCCTGTTTCGCCTTGGCCAGAAACGACTGGGTCAGGCTACTGGTGACCTGCTGATTGTACAGAAACACCTTCACCCGACGTTTGCCCAGCAGCTCGCTCTGCCGGCTCACATCCTGGGGCGCTGGGTCGGTGCCATTCATGATCGCCGCCTGCAAGGACCAGGGGGTCTTGATCTCGCAGCCGGCTGCCTCAAGCATATAATCTGCTACAGGCTCCGTCACCGCGACGGGGGTTTTTGGATAGTCCTTGCGGAAAGCGGCAAGGCCCTGATACCAGGGCTGCAGGGAGGCATCGAATTTCTTCACCTGCGCGGCAAAATACGTGCGGTGCTCTGGCAACATGGCGCTGAGGGCATCGGCCACCGCTGCCGCCACCTTGGGCATGGTTTCCGGCTTGTACCATAAGTGCGGGTTGGGCGTATTCTCCGGCAGACCTAGGAGATCCTGCACCACGATGACCTTCCTTGCCCGGTTCGGATTGGCCACCAGGATCTTCTTCGCCCAGGAGTCGTAGCCCAACCCGTTGCGGACCACCAATTGCGCCCGCGCTACCTCGCGCGCAATTGCGGGGCTCGCCTGAAAGGTGTGCGGATCGGTATTGGGATTGCTCTCGATGGCTTGTACCTGTACGTACGGGCCACCAATTTGGGAAATGACATTGGCATACTCATTTTCCACGCCAACGGCACGAACCGCGTCGGCTGCCTGGGCAGTGCCAGTAAAGAGGGCACTGCTGGCCAGGACAACGCCAAGGAAACGGCGGGGGGATAAGGCAGAAGGTAGAAGGGACATTGCGGTATTCTCCGTAACTGCAACTTGGTTGCATAATGCTCTCGCGTCATCCTGCTCATGTCAATTTCCGCGCACAATACAAAAAGGCGCGCCCGGGGGCGCGCAATCGGCTAGGGTGCTACAGGAGAAGATGATGGGATAAATTCAGTGCACAGATTGCAGTGAAGGACTTCCTGTCCCCAGAAAACAGACCTGTTCCACGCGCCCGGCACAGCGGGTCAGTTTCCAGATTTGCAAGACCCCACGCTGCTGCAACTCGACCAGGGCCTGTCCCAGACGCTCCGGGCAGGCCGGCGCAAGATATCGCAGCAGTTGTTCGAGACGACAACCCGGATGCTGGGCAACAAAGTGCAAGGCATGATGAGCAATCTCTGTCATCAAAAAAACTCCAGGTGCAAACGCAGCAACCCGACAGTGGCGTTACGGTACACCCCATTGGGACGGGTGATGTATTGCAGGTCGGGCTGCAGGCTCAGATAATCATTCAATTTGACGACATAGGTGATTTCGTAACTGGTTTCGGCGGGATAAATTGCTGCTGGTAGTTCCTCATCTTCATATCCCGCCGCCACCACGCCCGGACGCAGGGCTGCCCGCGCCATGCCAAAGGAGAGGGCATCATCCGGCCGAGCCGCAAGAAAATGACTGAGGTGCGCCCCTACACCCAGGTACCAGGGAACCAGATTCTCCTGTCCAAAAGCCTTGCCCCACTGGATAAAGGGTGCCAGCTCCGCGTCGGCAAGCTGCCAGTGCGCCTCGACGATGCCGTAGATGCCATTCGTCGTCGGACTCAGGTCAAAGTCGGGGGCACGTGGCTGATTGTAGTGCCAGGCGCCGACTTTAAAGACATACTTGCCATATTCATCCGTATCATCATCCGGGTCTTCGCCCTCCTCCCGCCCCCAGTGCAAGGCTCCCTCCCAGATCGCCAGATAACCGCGGTCAAAGACACCGCGATACGGATGAATGGCATCTCCCTGAAACACTCCTGCCTTGCTGCTCCAGTTCGACCCATGGGTATTGACGATGAAACCTAGGCCGGAATATGGATAGGTGGGCAGCGCCGGTACATTGCCGGACAGGCTGGGATCGAGACCAAATGACCCATTCAAGAGTTGAAGCGCGTTGCTGGCCACATCGAAATAGAGATTGAAATCGGTGTACCCGATGCGGGTAGCCAGCCAGCCCGTCCATTGCTGCCGGTAGTTGGCCTCGTAGAGCCGCACTGCAGAAGGTGCATAGATATTGCTCGCGGTCTGCAGATCGCCGCTGTAGGCCGTGTCTTCGGCCGAGCTGTAGATGCCGAACACGGATGTGGTGAAGAGCCCGCCGCGCCAGGCGCCAGCCTTGCCGCTATCCCATTGCAGCCCCAACTGGCCCGCCGTGGTGTTGGCCGTGCCCTGGCGAATTCCTCCCGCCAGATTGGCGAAGAGCTCTGTATCCGCATGCGCCGACCAGGAGAAACCCTGGCCGATGTGCTGGAACTCGGTCAGATAGCGAGGCGCCAGACCATTTTGATTCGGGATTGGCGATTCGGCCGCAGGCCCGGGCAATCCCGCCGCAACACTTGCGCCACTCCACAGAAGCATCAAAAAAGAAAGGGACTTGCACTTCATGATACGCTCAGATCAGTTAAAGACGGCGCTACTATGCCGCAACACTATTTGCTAGTCAATAACGATTCTCATTTACATGCCTTGTCATGGCTTGGTTTTTCCCTACAGCCGGCACTCTGCGGATACAAGTCGCCAAGCCATGAAACTGCTTTCTTCCCGCAGACTCATCCTCTACACTGAATCCATGCAGAAAAAACGGCTGATTCTGGGTGGCACCTTTGATCCCATTCATTATGGGCATCTGCGAGCGCTGGAAGAGGTACGCGAGGCGCTGGGCATGGCGGAGGCGACACTGGTTCCTGCCGGGCATCCGCCGCACCGGCAGAGCCCCTGGGCACCCGCGGAGCACCGTTTGGCGATGACCCGCATTGCCGCGCAGCAGGCCCCAGGCTTGGCGGTTCTGGCTTACGAAGTCGAAAAAAGCAGTCGTTCCTACACCGTCGACACCCTGCGCCACCTCCGCGCCGACGATTCCGATGGCTTTCTGGCAATGGTGATCGGAATGGATGCCTTTCTGCGCTTCGATACCTGGAAAGACTGGCAGGAAATCCTCGATCTGACCCATCTGGTAGTCATCGGCCGGCCCGGCTGGCCGATGGCGGAACTGCCCGAGGCCTTGCGCCAGGTGCTCTATGAGCGGCGGGTACAGGATCTGACCGCACTGCACCGGCATTCTCGCGGCAAGATCGCCTTTCACACGGTCACCGCCCTGGAAATCTCCGCGACCCAGATCCGCAGCCTTCTCGCCGCCGGGCGCAGTGCGCGCTTTCTGTTACCCGACGCGGTCTTGGATTATATTGCCCGGCAACGGCTTTACCACGAAGCGTAACCTGGAGGAACACCCACCTTGCCCATCACGCCCGAAATGCTGCGCGATCTGAGTATCGCCGCCCTCGATGAACACAAGGCCATCGACATCCAAAGCATCGACGTTCGTCAACAAACCGATATCACCGATTACCTGATCATTGCCTCTGGCAACTCTGACCGCCAGCTACGCGCCCTTGCCGATGCCGTGATCGACAAGGTGCGTGGCGAGGGGGTGCGGCCTCTCGGCAAGGAAGGGGCGTCCGGCAGCGACTGGATGCTGGTGGATCTGGGGGACGTCGTGGTCCATCTGATGCGACCGGAAACCCGCGATTTCTATCAGATCGAGCGGCTGTGGGGCGAGCTGCCCAAGGTGCGTAGCCAGGGTAACGAGGGCTAGCGTGCGCCTGTTGGTCCTCGCGCTAGGGACCCGCATGCCAAACTGGGTGGAAGCAGCGGTGGAGGAATACCGCCGCAGGATCCCTGCCCCGGTGCAACTGGAATGGCGCAGCCTACCCTTGGCCCAGCGGGGGCGGCAGAACGACCCGGCACGCTGGCGTCGGGAGGAAGGTGAACGGCTCCTCGCCAGCACCCTCAAAAACAGTGAGATCGTGGCCTTGGAGGTTACCGGGCGGAGCTTGCGCAGTGAAGAGCTGGCGCAGAAAATAGATATTTGGATCAACGATCATCAGGACGTCACCCTGTGGATTGGCGGCCCCGATGGTATCGACCCGGCGTTGCGGCCGCACTGGCGCTGGTCCCTTTCGGCATTGACTCTGGCGCACCCCGTAGTGCGCGTGGTCCTTGCCGAGCAACTGTATCGTGCCTGGAGTATCCGTGCGGGCCTGCCCTATCATCGTGGCGGAGAGGAGAATGGATGGTGAAGTGTTATCAACGAGTCTTGCCCCGACTGGGGGTAGTCGCAGCCCTGACTTTGGGATTGAGTGCCTGCGCGCAGATGGTCGTACCCACGCCGCAAGAGAGCAGCAGCAATGCCATTGCCGTACAAGCGGCGCGCATCCATATCTTTTCGCTGTCCCCACAGGTGCCGGCGCAGCAACTGGAGCCCGCGCGCCAAGCCCTGGCCGCAGCACAGGCCGCGCAGCAGCGAGGCGATTATCTTTACGCCGATCGCCAAACCGAATTGGCCCGCCTTCGCCTCGATAACATTCAGCAGCGTCTCGATCAGAGCCCGGCGACGGAGAGCAACCAGGAGATAAAAGGACAGATTCGCGAGCTACAAGGGAGAATCGCCAGTCTGCAGGAAAAAATTGCCGCTACCCGTCAGCAGCTTCAGGAGACGAACCCATGATTCGCCGTAGCCTGCTCGCCAGCACCTTACTTCTACTGCCTACCCTAGCCTGGGCCGATGCTACTACCACAGCCGCCCTGCAACGTGCCTATGGACAGTTCCAAAACCTGCAGAAATCCACACATCTTACCCCGCAGCAATCCGCCAGTCTGCAGCGGGATCTGCAGCAGATGACCGCCGATCAGGTCAATCCGCCCCTCTTTGCCGTCGACCAGGCCATCTTTGAGGCCCGCCTGCAAGGACTGCGGGAAGCCCAAGCGGCTGCAAACAGTGGCCAGGAGAAGGAACGTCTGAGCCGGGAACTGGCCAGCCTCAACCAGAAATATCAGGCCTTGCAGGCAGAATATGCCCAGCTGCGCCAGCAGTTGGCGACGCAGACCATGCAGGGTGCCCGCAGCGCCCGCCTGAAACAGGAAATCCAGCAGCAAAAGGAAATACTGCAGCAGGAAGAACAGAGTCTGGCGACGATGCAACCGAGTTCTGCGCCGAGTACGAGTAGCTCGACGAGCGTCAGCCCCACGGTTGCGGCGCCTGCCGCTGCTCCGGCCCCGTTGCAGGCCCTGGCCGCCTACGGTGACCTGCGGCAGGGAAAATATGGCACCGAACTGGACATGCCCATATCCGCCCTGTTCAGTTCAGACCAGGGGCTGTCCGCCAACGGCAAGCAACGCCTACGTGCTGTCGCTGGGACGCTGAAAGGGATCTCGGCAGCGCAGATCCTGGTGCGGGTCTCCGGGCAACCGGGAGGCCTCAATCTGGCCACCCAACGCGCCGAGGCCATCCTTCAGGGGCTGCGCCAGGCCGGGATTCCCGATTCCCGACTGGCCCTGGCCTCGGGTGCCGGGGTGGCCAGCGGCATGGCCCAGATTCTCCTGCCCGGCAGCTCCTGAGCGCATGCCGCAATTGATCCTCGCGTCGGCTTCGCCGCGTCGACGCGAGCTTCTCGCGCAGTTGGGCTACACGCCTGAACTCCGGCCGACAAGCATCGACGAGTCCCGGCGTAACGGCGAGCCGCCGGCGCAGCTCGTTCGACGTCTGGCGCGGGAAAAGGCCCACGCTGCCGTACGCAGCGATGAAAATGCCCTGGTACTCGGGGCCGACACCTTGGTCTGTCTGAGGGACCAGGTGTTCGGCAAGCCCGCAGATGCTGCCGAAGCGCAACAAAACTATGCGGTCCTCGGCGGGCGCTGGCATCAGGTGCTTACCGCCGTAGCCATCACCAATGGCCAGCGCGTATGGCAGACCCTGTCGCGCAATGCCGTCTTCCTGCGGCCGATCTCCCCAGCCGAGGCACGCGCCTACTGGGCCACTGGCGAGCCGCAAGACAAAGCCGGCGGCTATGCCATCCAGGGCCTGGGAGCGGTCTTCGTGCGCGGTCTGCGCGGTTCCTATTCTGGAGTGATGGGCCTGCCACTGGCGGAAACGGCGGCGCTGCTCAGCCAGCTCGGCCTCCCCCCACCCTACTTGCAGGCACTGCATGAGTGAAGAATTACTGATCAACGTCACCCCACAGGAAATTCGTGTTGCCCTGGTCGACAACGGCGTGCTGCAGGAACTGCAGGTAGAACGCAGCGGCCATCGCGGTCTGGTGGGGAACATCTACAAGGGCATCGTGCGGCGGGTGCTACCCGGCATGCAGGCGGCGTTTATCGATGTCGGACTGGAACGCACCGCCTTTTTACACGCTGCCGATATCCAGGGAGCAGAAAGCGAGGATGAACTGCAACAGGAAGGTGAGACGGATATCGAAACGCGAAGCATCAATGCCCATGATTTGCGTAGTGTCTCGACCCTCCTGCATGAGGGGCAGGAAATCCTCGTGCAGGTAATCAAGGATCCCCTCGGCAGCAAGGGTGCGCGTCTATCGACCCGCATAACCCTGCCTGGGCGCTATCTGGTGTACATGCCCTACTCACCGCGCATTGGCGTCTCCAGCCGCATCGAGTCACCTGAGGAGCGGAGTCGTCTAAAGGAGTTGCTGAAATCCCTGCTGCCGGAAGAGGAGGCCGGAGGTTTTATCATACGCACCCTCGCCGAGGGCGTGGGTGCCGAAGATTTTGAGAGCGATCTCAAATTCTTGCAGCGACTCTGGCAAAACGTCCGCGAGGATCTCGGGCAGAGTCGGGCACCGCAGCTCATTCACGCCGACCTCAACCTCGCCCTGCGCGTCATGCGCGACGTCATGTCCGACAACATCCAGCGGGTACGCATCGATAGCCGCGAGGCCTATGAAGCGGCGCGGCAATTTTGCCGGGAAGTCATCCCCGAGGTTACCGATCGTATCGAGCATTACGCTGGCGAGCGGCCCATCTTTGACCTCTATAATGTCGAGGATGAGATCGAACATGCCCTGGAAAGTCGCGTTACCCTGAAGTCCGGTGCCTATCTGATCATCGATCAGACCGAGGCACTGACCACCGTCGACGTGAATACCGGCGCTTTTGTCGGTCGGCGTAATCAGGAAGAAACCATTCTCAAGACCAACCTGGAGGCCGCAGCTGCCATTGCCCGCCAACTGCGGCTGCGCAATATCGGTGGTATGGTGATCATCGATTTCATCGATATGGACAATGAGGAGCACAAGCGCCGCGTCCATCGTACCCTGGAAAAGGCCCTGCAGGCTGACCGCACGCGCTGCACCATTACCCAGATTTCTGCCCTGGGACTGGTGGAGATGACGCGCAAACGCACCCGCGAGAGCCTGCGGCAGATCCTCTGTGAGCCCTGTCCCTACTGCCAGGGACGTGGTTTCCTCAAGACTGCCGAAACGCTCTGCTACGAAATTCTGCGCGAGATCGTGCGCGAGACCCGTGCCTACCCGGCCGAGCGCTTCATCGTCCTCGCCTCGCCGCAGGTGGTCGATAAACTGCTGGACGAAGAGAGCACCAGCCTCGCCGCCCTGGAGGAGTTCATCGGCCGGCCGATCAAGGTCCAGGCCGAGAGTACCTACACCCAGGAACAGTACGACATCGTTTTTCTCTAGTTGCCGACTTGCAAACGGTAACGCAGCCGTAGCGCCAGCTTTTCGCCCAACACTGCCGCAACGCCCATGGGACTGACGAAAGGGCCATGCTCCGCGCGGTACTGGAGCAGGGCCTCGGCGCGCTTCTTGCCCACGCCCTTGAGGCAGCGGAAGCCATCGAAATCCGCCGTGTTGATATTAATCTGCTCCGGGCAGTCCAGTTTTTCCCGCGCCTCGGCAGAACCGAGGAAACACAGGCTCAAGATCAGAAAGACGAAGTGCGAGCGCATGCCGAAATCAGAGGGCGGCGCGGATCTTAGCCCCCATGGCGGCACGCTCTTCCGCGCTGCTCTCGCGCGCGAGGGCAAAGTTGAGATCGCTGATGGCGGTCATCGGGATCAGGTGCACATGCGTATGCGGCACCTCCAGACCAGCCACCATCACCCCCACGCGCAGACAGCCGGTGGCCTGTTCCAGGGCCGGCACAATCCGTTTGGCAAACGGTAAAAGACCGGCCAGGGTAGCGTCGTCCAGAGTGAAGATATAGTCGTGCTCGATCTTGGGAATCACCAAGGTATGGCCGGGACGGATCGGACGAATATCGAGAAAGGCCAGGTACTGATCGTCTTCGAAGATTTTTTCGGCAGGAATTTCGCCACGGATGATCTTGGTAAACAAGGTGGTCATGGAGGGCTCCTATAGTTGCTGCAGCGCCTTGCGTGCGGCGCTGATGGTGGTGTCGATAATGGCGTCGTCATGCGCGGCGGAGAGGAAACCCGCCTCGTAGGCGCTGGGGGCGAGATAGACGCCCTCAGCCAGGAGGAAGTGGAAGAAACGCCCATAGCGATCCTGGTCAGCACCCATGACATCCTGGAAAGTCTGCACTGCTCCTTCACTAAAGAACAGTCCCAACATACCTGGCACCTGGGTGATGACGAGGGGGACTTCCGCCTCCGCTGCCACGCGCGCCAGACCGCTGCAGAGCTTTTCCGTCTGCTTCGCCAGACGCTGGTGGAAACCTGGCTCCTGCAGCAGTTGCAGGGTACGCAAGCCGGCCGCCATCGCCAGTGGATTGCCGGCCAAGGTCCCGGCCTGATAGACCGGGCCATTGGGCGCCAGGGTTTCCATGATCTTGCGACTGCCGCCCACGGCACCTACTGGCAAGCCGCCGCCGATGATCTTGCCCAGGGTAGTGATGTCCGGCCGAATGCCGTAGAGCTCCTGCGCGCCGCCGGGGGCGACGCGGAAGCCCGTCATTACCTCATCCAGAATCAACAGGCTACCGTGGGTATCGCAGAGACTGCGCAGCCCCTCCAGGAAACCTGGCAGCGGCGGCACACAGCCCATGTTGCCGGCAATCGGCTCGACGATGATCGTGGCAATCTGGTCCCCCTGCTCGCGCATCACCGCCGCGACGGCATCGAGGTCGTTGTAGGGCAGGACCAGCGTCGCACGGGTCAACTCTACCGGCACGCCGGCGCTCGACGGTTGCCCCAGGGTGAGGGCCCCGGATCCCGCCTTCACCAACAGACTGTCGCTGTGCCCGTGGTAATTGCCCTCGAACTTGATGATCCGTTCCCGTCCGGTATACCCGCGTGCCAGACGAATGGCCGTCATCACCGCCTCGGTGCCGCTGCAGGTCATGCGCAGCATCTCGATATTGGGCATCAGGTCGCAGACGGTTTCCGCCAGTTCCAGCTCGATCGCCGTCGGTGCCCCGAAACTCAGGCCTTTCTGCATCTCCGCCGCCACGGCAGCCAGGATTTCCGGATGCGCATGACCATGGATCATCGGCCCCCAGGAACCGACGTAGTCGATGTAGCGCCGCCCCTCCACGTCCCAAAGGTAGGCGCCTTCGGCGCGCTCGATGAACAGGGGATCGCCGCCTACGCCACGGAAGGCGCGCACGGGCGAATTGACACCGCCGGGGATGCGGCGTTGCGAAGCAGAAAAAAGCTCGGCGTTACTGGTCATGATGTCTCCTCGCTTTGCCTGAGAAAAGGCCTTGCAGACGCTGGGTGGCGGCAGCAACATCGGCTGCCCCAAAGAGGGCAGAGATAACGGCGGCGGCATCGGCACCGGCTGCCGCAACCTCCGCCATAGTATCCTGCGTGATGCCGCCAATGGCTACCAGGGGCAGGCCCAGGGGCCTCGCGGCGCGAAATAGAGAAAGATCGGCGCGGCGCGCCTTGGGCTTGGTCGGAGAGGGATACACCGAGCCAAAGGCGAGATAGTCGGCGCCGGCGGCAGCTAGCCTGCAAGCACGCTCCAGATCGTTGTAACAGGACACGCCAATCAAGACCTCCGGCCCCAGCAAGGCACGCAAATCGTTTATCCCTGGGTCCTCCTCCCCCACATGGATCGCGCTCGCCCCAATCTTTCGCGTGAGTTCAGGATCGTCATTGATGACCAGCAGTGCATCGTAGGAGCGACAAAGCGCCAGCAGGGCGGCAGCCTCCTGCCTTCGCCGCCCATCTTCCTGCGTCTTATCCCGATACTGCAGCAGACGTAGTCCGGCACGCAGAGCGATCTCGGTCGTTCCCAGTAGCGCTTCGCCCTGCAGACGGCCATCGGTAATGCCGTAGAGGCCGCATATCCGCTCCCGTTGCTGCTTCATGGTCGCGCCGCCCAGCGGTCGGGGAAGAATTGGCCGTGCCCTGCCCGATAGGCCTTTGCGACCGCCGCATGGGTAAAGGCGAGGCTGCTGGCTACGGCGTCGGGTACCGACTGCCCGCAGGCCAGGCCCGCAGCGATTGCGGTAGAGAGGGTGCAACCCGTGCCATGATAGCTGCCCGGCAGCCGCGGCTGGGGGTAGCGGCCGGCGAGCGTGCCGCGCTGATACAGGCGATTGTCGAGCTGCGCAGCGGCACCGTGACCATCGCTGATCAGGAGCCAGTCGCCCGGCCACGCGCGCGCGGCCCCGTCCGCCGTGTCCGCTCCGGTCAACTGCAGTGCCTCGGGAAGGTTGGGGGTGGCAATCCGCGCCAGGGGCAGGAGTTCTACGCGCAGGAAGTCCAGCAAGGCAGCATCGGCCAGCTCCTGGCCGCCACCGGCACGCCAGATCGGATCGATCACCAGGGGCAGATCACACCGAACGAGAAGAAAATCGCGCAGCATTTCCGCCATAGGTAGTGAGCCAATCAGGCCGATCTTGACCGCGGCAACAGAAAAGTCTGCCAGCAGGGTCTCCAGTTGGGCACGCGTGTCGGCAGCATCCAGGGTCTGCACCCGCAGCACGCCGCGCGAGTCCTGTACCGTCCAGGCTGTCAGGGCGGTACAGACGTGCACGCCCATGGCAGCCCCCGTCAGAAGGTCTGCCTGCAAGCCCGCCCCCGAGCTCGGGTCAGCGCCAGCAATACTGAGGACAACAGGGCGAGAGAGAGGGGCTGGACAGGACATGGGCCTCGGCAGGATATTTGCTTGCCATCGTTGGTGAAAAGCAAAAAAGGGAGGGTTTCACGATGCGGCAATTGCCGGAACTGAGTATAGCAGAAAAATTAGTCCATACCGGCTTCATATTTTTGGTCGGTTTGGGACTACTGGTAGCAGAGGCCTACGTCTACGTTACGGTAGGTGGCAAGCAGGGACTGACCGTCCAGGCGGTGACACAGCACTATTATGGCAACCGCAGCTCTTCGACCATACAGTCGGTTTTACCGCGGATGATGGGCTTTGCCGGGATGCCGGCCAGCGAACAGCCAAAGATGACTGAGGCAATCAATCACTGGATTGCCAATGGCGAGAGCCAGCAGGAGTACGTAAGCAGCGTCAAGCCTCTGATCGACGGCAACTGCCTGAAATGCCACAGTGTTGCGATGAGTAAGGTCCTGCACAACCCACCGCTGGCGAGCTATGACGACGTGAAGAAAGTGGCGCAGGTCGATACCGGCATGAGCATCAATACCATGCTGCTCAACGGCATGATCCATCTCACCATGCTGGGAGTGATCTTCTGGATTGCCGGCTGGATCTTCAGCAAGGCCCGTTTTCCGGCAGCACCGAAATACGTTCTAATCATCCTGCCCTTCATTGCCATGATCGTCGATTTCGCCGGCTGGTTTCTCACCCATCAGAATCCTGCTTTCGTCTGGCTGGTATTGATAGGCGGTGCTCTCTCCTGCCCCATCGCACTGCTGGAGATGTTCTTGAGCCTGATCCAGCTCTGGCTGCTCAAGCCCAGACTTGCGACCTAACACACGACGTATCCTTCTTACCCCGCCCTCCTATGTGAGGGCGTTTTCTTGTGGATAACTTTGTGGATGAAATCTGTATGGAGAGACTGTCAACAATGGTTTTTTGACCGAGCGTCCTCGTGTTACCAGTTTGTCATAAATATTTCCATATATAACAATGAGATATAAAACATCCCGCAGAAGTGTCTCAAAGAATGTTCCGCAAGCCAGCCATTATTCCTTTGTGGAAAACGAACCCGAACGGCGTGGCTTGGATGCCAGGCGCTGCGGCCACAGCCGCTCGTAGAGGACGCTCGGCATGATCCGTAACAACAGGCTCAGGCAAGCCATCTGCCAAGGCAACACGACGAAGCGCCGCCGCCGGTCGATACTGCGCCGCATTTTTTGTGCAGCACGTTGTACATTCATGAGCCAGGGCATGGGATAGGGATTGTCAGCGGTCATCGGGGTGTCAATGAAGCCCGGCGCGATGCAAGTGACCGAAATCCGCCGCGCGCGCAAATCCAGGCGCAGGCTCTCCAGATAGACCGCCACCCCGGCCTTGGACGCCGCATACGCGGCAGCACCGGGCAGGCCGCGAAAGCCCGCCACGCTGCCGATGCCCACCACCTGCGCCTGGGCAGGCAGATACGGCAAAAAAGCGCTGATACTGTAGTGCATGCCGAGAAGGTTGGTGGTGATGACCTCGGCAAATATCGCGCAATCTTCCGGCAACTCAGAGGAACTCCCCACACTGATACCAGCATTGGCGATCAGCAGCGCGACGGGGCCACGCCGCTGCGCAAAATCGCTGGCAATGCGCTGCAAAGCCGCGCCATCGCGCACATCGACCGTTGCCAGCTCGACCTCTGCTCCCACCTGGCGCAGCTCGCTGGCAACTTGCGCCAGCGCTGCCTGGCGTCGGCCCAGGAGCAAAAACAGCTGCCCGGGCTGCGCGTAGCAGCGTGCCAACGCGGCGCCGATGCCACTACCGGCGCCGCTGATGACAATGGCACCCGCGGGGCGTCGAGACGCAGAAAAAGGGTTCATGAAACAATCTCCTAAGTGCGGTCTTCCGGCGCTTCACTGGCAGCCAAAAGGGCCATGGCGTATACTCCGGAGCAAGCAGTGGTGGCTAGCGTAGCGTGCCGAACGCTGCAGGGAAACATATTCCGTACCTGTGACAAGGACCCCATGAGTAACGAAACGGCAAGCCAGGATGGTGCAGCGCTATGGAGCGCCCTCAGCGTCCGCATGGAAATGTTGGTGTCCACCCAGCAGTACAATACTTGGCTGCGGCCTTTGCAGGCCGAATTGCACGCCGAAGAACTGTTGCTCCTGGCACCCAACAGCTTTGTCCGCGATCGCGTGCAGAACCATTACCGCGAACTGCTGGAAAAAGAGCTGAATGAAATCCTTCCAGGCCTGTGCTTGCGCGTTGCCCTGCAGCAGGCGCCTGCGCCCATCAGCGACGAAAGGCCGGCAAGCCAGCCGGAGGGTCGCGGACACGCTCATCAGCTCAACAGTCATCATCTCAATAACGGTTTTACCTTTCAGGCCTATGTCGAGGGTAAGTCGAACCAGCTCGCGGTAGCTGCAGCGCGCCAGGTGGCTGAACATCCGGGAAAATCCTACAATCCGCTGTACATCTATGGTGGTGTCGGTCTGGGCAAAACCCACCTGATGCATGCCGTGGGTAACGAAATCCTGCGTGCGAATCCGCAAGCCAAGATCCTGTATATCAGTTCCGAGGGCTTCATCATGGACATGGTGCGCGCCCTCCAGCACAACAGCACCGCCGAATTCAAGCAGCGCTACCGTAAGCTCGACGCCCTCCTCATCGACGATATCCAGTTCTTCGCCAACAAGGACCGTACCCAGGAAGAATTTTTCCATACCTTCAATGCCCTCTTCGACGGCGGAAGTCAGATCATCATCACCTGTGATCGTTATCCCAAAGAGGTCGAGGGCTTGGAAGAACGTCTGCAATCGCGCTTCGGTTGGGGCCTGACGGTGGCTATCGAACCCCACGATCTGGAAACGCGCATGGCCATCGTTTTATGTAAAGCGGAAGAAGCGGGGGTCGAACTGCCCCAGGAAGTAGCTTTTTTCATTGCCGAGAAGATCCGCTCGCACGTGCGGGAGCTGGAAGGTGCGCTGCGGCGCGTCATCGCCCACGTCAATTTCACCCGCAAGCCGTACAGTGTCGAGACCGCACGGGCGGCATTGCGCGATCTGATCGACGTGCAAAAACGCATGATCAGCCTCGACAACATCCAGAAAGTGGTCGCCGAGTATTTTCACATTCGTGGCTCGGAGATGCAGTCGAAGCGGCGTAGCCGCAACATCGCCCGCCCACGGCAGATCGCCATGGCCCTGACCAAGGAACTCACTTCACACAGCCTGCCGGAGATTGGCGATGCCTTTGGTGGTCGCGACCACACCACGGTCCTGCATGCCTGTCGGCAGATCGAAAAGCTGCGGCAGAGTGACCCCCAGGTTGCCGAGGACTACAACAACATCCTGCGGGTACTGGGCGGATGAGACGCCGGAACAAGCTGTGGATAACCCCCGGAACAAGTCCGGTACTGGCTTGGGGATGGAATCTGCACGGAAGATCATCCCCAAGGATACCGGCTTGTCCACAGGCTGTCAGTCCCTCCTACCCCCCTGCATGGGGCATACTGATCAATAGGGTAAGCTTGTTATCCACAGGCAAATTGCCCCTTAATAATCACTATAAGAAAAAGAAAGAAAATTTATTATTCTCTTGGGAGACAACCCGATGAAGCTTCGTGTGCAGAAAGACGAGATCCTGCCCCTCCTCGCGGCCATGGCCAACATTGCCAATCGCCGGCCGGTACAACCGATCCTGTCGCATCTGTTACTGCGCAGCACCGGAAGAGGGCTGCAGCTCGTTGCCAGTGACGGGGAAATCCAGCTTCGTGGAGAACTGGAACTCAGCGTCGAAGAAGGCGGACAAACTGCCATTCCCGCACGCAAGCTCTACGACATCTGTCGCACCCTGGCGGATGGCAGCGAGATTCTCCTGCACAAAAACGGGGAGCGTCTAACCGTACGTTCCGGCTCCGCCCGATTTACGCTACCGACCCTGCCTGCGCAGGATTTTCCCATCATGGAAGAGCGCGCCGCGCGCATCTCCGGTAACTGTGATGGCGAAGATTTCCAACGAGCCCTGGCCGCGGCCTCCACTGCCATGGCACATAACGACACCCGCTATTTCCTCAACGGCGTTTTTGTCGAGATTGGTGAGCAGAAGATGCGCCTCGTCGCCACCGACGGGCATCGCCTGGCGCGGGTGGAAATTGCTTTCGCCCATAGCTCCGATGCCGAGCCCTACCACGGCATCCTGCCACGCAAAACGGTGCTGGAACTGTTGCGCATCGTGGGAAGTGGCGATATCGCCTGGAGCTTTGATGAACAAGGTTGCCGCATGCAACAAGGATCACAAGAATTTGCCAGCCGACTGGTGGATGCCAACTATCCGGACTATCGTCGGGTCATCCCTGTTGGCCAATTCACCCAGTGCATCATCGACCGGCCAACGCTGAAAACCGCCCTGCAACAGATCGACGTCATCGCCAGCGACAAGAACCCAGTCTGCACACTGCACTTCCAACCGGAAAACCTCGTGCTACGCAGCCGCAATGAAGAGCAGGAAGAGGGGGAAATCAGTGTACCGGCAGCACTGCATGGCGATGCCACGGAAATTGCCTTCAATACCCGCTACTTGCTGGATGCACAAAACATCTTTGCCAGCGACGAATTATTGATCCAGGTTCGGGACAGTGCCAGCAGCGCACTGATCCGCACACAAGAAAGCGATAATCCCCTGTATATCGTTATGCCCATTCGTCTGTAATGCCCATCGTGGAGCTGCAGATCGAGAATTTGCGCAGCATCTCTCAGCTGACGCTGCGGCCACAACCGGGTTGGAACTGGCTGGTCGGCGCCAATGGCGTAGGCAAAAGCACGGTATTGGAAGCCTTGCACCTGCTGGCTACAGGACAAAGCTGGCGCCGCGGACAACGGCAGTTGATTCGCGATGGAGCAGAGCATTATCGGCTGGGTGCTCGCCTGAGTGACAGCATTGCAGAATTTGTCGGGATGCGGCGGCAAGGAGAAGAACGGGAAATCGCCCGTGACGGCGAACGCATCCACAGTGCCTGGGAATTACTCGACACCCTGCCGCTGCAAGCATGGCACGAAGGCAATGCGCACTTTGTTTCCGGTACGGCCGAAGAGCGTCGCCGCATCCTCGACTGGGGTCTGTACTATGCCGATCGCCGTTACGGTATAAGCCTGCGCGAATATCGCCAAGCTTTACGCCAGCGCAATGCAGCCTTGCGCCAAGGGCTTCCACCGGAGGCCTGGAATGCCGCCGTGATCCGCCTCGGCGGGCTCATTCAGGATCAGCGCAGCACCCACGTCGAGGCCTTGCAGGTCCATTTTCAGCGCATCTGGTCCACCAGCCCGCAGGCCGATCAGGAAGTGGATTTTGTTCTCCATCCTGGATGGAATGGCGATCTTGCAGAGGCCTTGGAACGCGATCGCAGTATCGATCAGCAGTTCGCCTATACCCATAGTGGAGCGCACCGCGCCCGCCTGCAGTTTCGCGTCCAGGGGCGGGTGGCCGCAGAGCAGTTGTCGCGCGGTCAGTTGCGCCTGCTGGGGATTGCCTTCCGGCTGGCACAGATTGCCGTGCAACGCGATGCCGGGGCAGCCTTGCCGGTGATTCTCATCGACGATTTTGCTGCTGAACTCGACTCGCGAGGGCGTCGATGGTGGATGCAGGAGCTCCAGGCACTACAGACGCAGATTTTCGCCGCCGGCACCGAGCCACCCGCCGAGCCCGGCGATACCCTTTTTTATCTGCACGCAGGTCAATTGATCGAGGAAATGCAATGACGAAAAACTACGATTCTTCCAGCATTCAGGTTTTGCGCGGGCTGGAAGCGGTGCGCAAGCGTCCGGGCATGTACATTGGTGATACCGACGATGGCAGCGGCCTGCATCACATGGTGTTTGAAGTCGTCGACAATGCTATCGATGAATCCCTAGCGGGCTATTGTGACCAGATCGTCGTCACCATCCATGAGGATGAGTCGCTGAGTGTGACCGATAATGGCCGCGGCATCCCGGTAGATATCCACGCCGAGGAAGGACGCTCGGCCGCAGAAGTGATCATGACCGTGCTCCATGCCGGCGGTAAATTTGACGACAACGCCTACAAGGTCTCCGGTGGTCTGCATGGCGTTGGCGTTTCCGTGGTCAATGCCCTATCCAGCTGGCTGCGCTTGCGCATTCAGCGCGATGGCCATGTCTGGACCCAAGAATACCGCGATGGCGAGCCGTTGGCACCTCTGGCCCAAGGGGAGGCGTCGCGCAAGCATGGTACCGAGATCCGCTTCCTGCCTTCTCCTGAAATTTTTGCGCAAACCCGCTTTCATTTCGAAATCCTCGCCAAACGCTTGCGCGAACTCGCCTTTCTCAATTCTGGCGTACGCATTCGTCTGGTCGACGAGCGCGGCGAAGGGCGCGAAGAAAATTTTCATTATGAAGGTGGCATCCGTGCCTTTGTCGAACATCTCAATCGTAACCGCAGCGCCATCCATCCCTCCATCATCACCCTGACCGGAGAGCGCGATGGAGTCACCGTCGAAGCGGCGCTGCAATGGAGCGACAGCTACAGCGAGACGGTGCTCTGCTTTACCAACAACATCCCGCAGGCCGATGGCGGTACCCATCTGGCGGGCCTGCGCGGAGCTCTCACCCGCACCCTGAACCAGTACATGGAGCGCGAAGGACTGCTGGCCAAGGCGAAGATTGCCGCCAGTGGCGACGATGCGCGCGAGGGTCTGACGGCGGTGCTCTCGGTCAAGGTTCCAGACCCTAAATTCTCCTCGCAGACCAAAGACAAACTGGTATCCAGTGAGGTCAAGCCGATTGTTGAATCGTCGATGACCGAGGCCCTGACCATTTTCCTCGACGAACACCCCAAAGAAGCGCAGGCGATTGCTGGCAAGATCATCGAGGCGGCGCGGGCACGCGAGGCGGCGCGCAAGGCGCGGGAACTGACGCGGCGCAAGGGCGCCCTGGATGTCGCCAATCTGCCGGGGAAACTGGCCGATTGCCAGGAAAAAGACCCGGCCAAGTGTGAGATCTATCTGGTCGAGGGTGATTCCGCCGGTGGCTCGGCCAAGCAAGGCCGCGATCGTCGCCATCAGGCCATCCTCCCCCTCAAGGGCAAGATCCTTAATGTCGAACGCGCGCGTTTCGATCGAATGTTGGGCTCGGACGAGATTGGCACCCTGATCACCGCCCTGGGCACCGGGATCGGCAAGGAGGACTTTGACGTGGCCAAACTGCGTTATCACCGCGTCATCATCATGACCGATGCCGATGTCGATGGCAGCCATATCCGCACCCTGCTGCTTACCTTCTTCTACCGGCAAATGGCGGAGCTGGTCGAACGGGGGCATGTCTTTATCGCCCAGCCGCCGCTGTACAAGGTCAAGAAGGGGCGGGACGAGCGCTACATCAAGGACGACAACGAACTGGCGGCGTATCTGCGCGAGCTAGCCATGCAGGGCGCGACCTTCCATGCCGGGGCGGGACGTAGCGTCACGGAAGAGACCCTCGCCGCCATGATGCGCCAGTATCAGACGATCGACGCCCTGGTGGCCCGCTTGGAGCGGCGCTACCCGCAAGCGCTGCTCTGGGCGATGGCCAGCGTGCCGGCACCGCTGGAAGACGCCAGCGACGCGCAGTGGGCGGCCTATACTCAAGCCTTAGCAATGGAGATGGGTACAACTGCGCTAGCGGGGGAAAACTGGCAGATCGAATGGCTGGGTACCGCCGAGGAACCGCGCTTGCTGGTCAGTCGCCAGCTGCATGGTAGCCGTGAACAGCGCTATCTGGATTCGCAATTTTTTGCGAGCCACGATTTTCGGCAACTGCGCAAATATGCCAACGAAGTCGAAGCGGGTCTGGGGCAGGGAGCGCGTATCGAGCGTGGGGAAAAAGGCAGTGACGTGCGGCGCTTTCGTGAGGCCATGCAATGGTTGCTGGCGGATGCCCGGCGTGGCGTCGAAATCCAGCGCTACAAAGGCTTGGGTGAGATGAACCCGGAACAGCTCTGGGAAACCACCATGAATGCCGAAAACCGGCGCCTGGTGCGTGTGGATGTGGAAGATGCCATCGCTGCCGACGAGGTCTTTTCCATGCTCATGGGTGATGCCGTGGAGCCACGCCGTCGCTTTATCGAAGAGAATGCCCGCTACGTCTCGCGACTCGACATCTAAGTATAGGGAAGGGCAAAATGGCCGACTTCGGTCGGCGGGGAAAGCAGGGAGTACCTTTTTTGAAGCTGAATGATTTCGCATTTTCAAACTATCTGCAGGCGGAAACGACCCAACGCTTGGATGCCGCCTTTCTCGATGCACTGCGGGAACGGGACGCGAATCTGGCCCAACGCCTGCTCGATCATCGCGCCGGACGCGCCGCGCAGGAGGGACAGGAGCGCAGCGAGTTGTTGCTTGCGCTTGCACCGCACCTGGAGAATTTCCTCGTCGAGTTTTTTGCCATTGCCGATGCGAACCAGGCCCTGCAAGCCAAGATCCGTGATCAGGAAGTGGTCATGGACTTCAAAAAGCAGTTTGTCCTGCGCCGCGGCCGACGCTTTCGCGGCGAATTCACTGAGAGTTTCAGCGACCTGCAAAGCTGGCTGGATCAGCAGATGCATGCCGGCGGTCTGCCCGCCGACGATCGCGAGTGGTCGATTGCTCGCCTAGGGATGGGCTGGTTGGCCGATGAGGCCGCGCACGCCGAGGCCATCCAGCGCCTTACCCAGTGGTGTGCCCTGGCCCTGAGCGATCCGTCGGCCAAGCTTGCAGTACAAGGATGGTCGAGTTTTCGCCTGCCAGAACGGATGGATCATGAGAACTTGGTGCCGCTGGTACATGCCGAGCGGGCCGATCATCCCCTGGCGGCTGACCCGCAAAATTGGCGACGCCGAGATGCCTTCCATCTCACTGACCAACGCATGGACCTGCGCAGTGTGCAAAGCGAGGTGCATTACTGCCTCTATTGCCACGACCACGACGGCGATTTCTGCTCGCGCGGCTTCCCGGAGAAAAAGGGCGTACCCGAGTTGGGCTTCAAGGTCGATCCCCTCGGCGTGACCCTGACTGGCTGCCCCCTGGAAGAGAAGATCTCCGAGATGCAGATCCTGCGGCGGGATGGCTTCAGCATTGCCGCCCTGGCGATGATCATGATCGACAACCCCATGGTACCGGCGACGGGCCACCGCATCTGCAATGATTGTATGAAGGGCTGCGTCTATCAGAAACAAGACCCGGTCAACATTCCCCAGGTGGAAACGCGCATCCTCACCGACGTGCTGGAACTACCCTTGGGCGTGGAGATCTATGACCTGCTGACGCGCTGGAATCCGCTGCGCCAGGAACAATATGTCGCAGCCAAAGACAACGGCCGCAAGGTCCTGGTAGCCGGCATGGGGCCGGCTGGCTTCACCATGGCCCACCACCTCCTGCAGGCGGGCTGTACCGTGGTCGGGGTCGATGGGCTCAAGATCGAACCCTTGCCCGATGTTTTGCAAACGGCGCCAGTGCGCGATTGGTCGGCCCTGCAGGAAGACCTTGATGAGCGCATCCTGCTCGGTTTTGGCGGCGTTGCCGAATACGGCATCACCGTGCGCTGGGACAAGAACTTTCTCAAGCTGATCTATCTCAGCCTGCTGCGGCGGCCGGGGTTCCAGATCTTTGGCGGCGTGCGCCTCGGCGGCACCCTGCGCCTGGAAGATGCCTGGGAACTGGGCTTTGATCATGTCTGTTTGGCCACCGGCGCTGGCCTGCCGCGGGTGCTATCCTTGCCCGGTAGTCTGGCGCGCGGCATGCGCCAGGCTAGTGATTTCCTCATGGCCCTGCAGCTCACCGGTGCCGGTAAGAAAAGCAGCCTGGCCAATCTGCAGGTGCGGCTGCCCGCCGTGGTCATCGGTGGTGGTCTGACGGCGGTGGATACCGCCACCGAGGTGCAGGCCTACTATATTCGCCAGGTCGAAAAAATCCTGGCGCGCTACGAGGCGCTTTTGCCCGAGATGGGCGAGGAAAAGCTGCGGGCAGGATTGTCCGAAGAAGACGCCGGCATCCTCGATGAATTTCTTGCCCACGGTCAGGCAGTACGCGCAGAACGCGAGCGAGCGGCGGCGAGTGGCGAGGAACCCAATTTCATTCCCTTGCTGCACGCCTGGGGTGGCGTCACCCTGGCCTATCGCAAGGGTATGCTCCAGTCCCCTGCCTATACCCGCAACCACGAAGAGCTGATCAAGGCCATGGAAGAGGGGCTTTTCTACCAGGAAGGCGCAGATCCACTACGGGCCGATCTCGATGGCTTTGGGCATGTCGAGGCCATGGTTTTCCGCAAGCTGCGCGAAGAGGATGGCCGCTGGGTCGCGACGGGCGAGGAACTCTGCCTGCCCGCCCGCAGTGTCTTCGTGGCCGCCGGAACCGTGCCGAATACCATCTACGAGCGGGAATATCCGGGTACCCTGCAGCTCGATGGCGATCATTTCCAGCCGCATCTGGCGCACCGGGATCGCAGTGTGCAGGAGGTGCAGGTAGCGGAGCACTGTAAATCGCCCGAGCCCGGTCCCTTCACTTCCTACCAGGATGGCGTAGGTCATCGGGTGAGCTTCATTGGCGATACCCATCCGGTTTATCACGGCAGCGTGGTCAAGGCCATCGCCTCTGCCAAGCGGAGTTATCCCGATGTGCTGGCGGCGATGGAAATTCTTCCCCCGGCGCCACGGAAGGATCTCTCTGCGTTCCAGGAGCGCCTGAAGTCTCGGCTCAGCGCCCGGATTCGTCGTATCGACCGCAGCAACCCGGCGGTCTGCGAGCTCTGGGTCGAGGCCCCGGCGGCGGCCAGTAATTTTCAGCCGGGGCAGTTCTTCCGGCTGCAGAGCTTCGAGACCAGCAGCCCTGTGGTCGAAGAGACCCGCCTGCAGATCCCAGTACTGACGGTCAGCGGCGCCGGAGTGGAAGGCGACTTGATCCGGCTGATGGTGCTGCAATGGGGTACGGCGCCGCGCATTGTCGGACGCCTGCAGGAAGGCGACCCCGTCCTGCTCATGGGCCCGACGGGAGCCCCCACGGACATTCCCCAAGGCAAGACCATCGCCGTGGTCGCCGGGCGCTGGGGGGCAGCGGTGATGCTCGATATTGGCCCCGCCCTGCGCGCCGCCGGTAATCGTGTGCTTTATGTGGCAGCCTTCGCGCAAGCTAGTGAGCTCGACCACCAAGACGAACTGGAGGCCGCCGCCGACCAGATTCTCTGGTGTACGGCTCGGGGTCCGAAGATTACAGCGCGGCGACCGCAAGACCTCAGTGTCGAGGCGGCGGACATGGTGCAGTTGTTGCGCGAGTACGCCGTCGGACAATTGCCCGGGCAGGCCGGGAATGGGATCCCTCTGCAGCAGGTGGATCGTCTGATGGTGATGGGCTCCACCGGCCTGCTCAAGGGCTTCCAGAGCGCCCTGCGCGGCGATCTCGGGTCGTTGTTTCCGGCCCATCTGGAAGCGGTTGCCACCGTGGGCAGCCCCATGCAGTGCATGCTCAAGGGTGTCTGCGCCCAGTGCCTGCAATGGCAGGTCGATCCGGAAACCGGCAAACGCACCCAGGCGGTGTTCACCTGTGCCGGTCAGGATCAACCTCTGGCCTGGGTCGATCTCGACAACCTCACCGCCCGGCAGGGGCAGAACCGTCTGCTCGAACGGCTTTCCAGCCACTGGCTGGACCATGTACTGGCGCGCGCCGACGCCTGAGGATCAATCCCGCGCAAACGAGGCGCTGATCTCTTCCAGGGTCAGGCCTCGGGTTTCCGGTACACGGCGCCAGGTGTACCAAGCGGCAACGAGGGAGGCCAAGGCATAGAGAAAAAAGGTCTGACCCTCGCCCAACCAGTGCATCAAACTGAGAAATACCCCGGTGACCAGCATATTGCTGAGCCAGTTGACGATGGTCGCGAGCCCCATGGCCCGCCCGCGCAGGCCAGTCGGGAAGATCTCGCTGATCAGGAGCCAGAACACCGGTCCGATGCCAATGGCAAAGAAGGCGACATAAGCTGCTACGGCGAAGGCCAGCAGATACAGGAAGGCTCCCTGCGCCTGTGCCAGCATACAAGTGGCAAGGGTCAATAAACTCGCAAACATGCCAAGAAAGCTGGTTAACAGTAGCGGTCGTCGTCCAACTCGGTCCAGCCAGCGCAGAGCCAGCAGGGTCGCGAAGAAGTTGATGGTGCCGATCCCCACCGTGGCAATGATCTCCCCGTCGGTCGAGGTAAAGCCAGCGGCATGAAAGATGATGGGTGCGAAGTAGAGCACCACATTGATGCCGGTGATCTGCTGAAAGATGGCCAGCACCAAGGCGATCTGCAAGGGCCGTCGTTGTGCCAGGAGTGCCCGCCACGGCAGACTGCGCTGCCCTGGGTTATTGGCGGCCAGTTCCTGCCATTGCGCTGCGGCAGGATCGAGGCGTAGGCCTTGCAGGGCCTGTCTCGCCGCCTCGGATCGACCCATTTGCAGCAGCCAGCGCGGACTTTCCGGCAACAACAGAACGCCGAGCAGCAAAACGATCGCTGGTAGCGCTCCCAGGGCGAACATCCAGCGCCACCCGGCGCTACTGTCGGCAAAAGCCAGACTGATCAGATAGGCGATGAGGATTCCCACCGTAATGAGCAGCTGGTTGATGGTGACGATGGCGCCACGCTGTCTGGCGGGGGTGATTTCCGCGAGATAGAGGGGTGTGACCGTTGAGCTGAGTCCGATCCCCAGGCCCAGACAGGCGCGCCCCAGGAAGAGCAGCGGGATGCTGTTGGCGAGGGCCGCCAGCAGAGACCCCACGGCAAAGAGCAGGGCCGCGAGGGCGATGACCCGTCGTCGCCCAAAGCGATCGGCCAGGACTCCAGCCAGGGCGGCGCCAAGGGCTGCGGCGGCCAGGGCGATGGCGACAAACAGGCCGGCACTGCTGGCATCCAGGGAAAAGACATGGCGCAGAAAGAGCAAGGCACCGGCAACGATGGCCGTGCCATAGCCAAAAAGCAGGCCACCTAGCCCAGCAATTCCAGCAATCAGGGTAAAAGAAGTGCTGCCGCGTTGCATGGCAATGCCCCATTACGAGGATGGTTACGCTAGTCGGGAGCCATTTTCGGGATCGAAAAAGACCGCTCGCTCCATATGAAAACTCAGGGTACAGCGGGATCCGATCTGTAAGTAGGTACTCGGATGTACTCGTGCCACCAAGCTGTGGCCATCCAGGCGGGTAAATACCAGAGTATCGGGGCCGGTGGGCTCAAGCAGCTCCACGTCGAGCTCGATACTGTGTAAGGCTTCGCCCTCGCGCGCACTGCCGGGATCGGTGATCTGCTCGGGACGGATTCCCAGCGTAATGCGGCGTCCCAACTGACTGCGTAGGGCCCCCTGCATTTTTGGCGGTATGGGAAGAAGGTTTCCGTCGCCCTCGGCACCAGCCACTCGCAGGCACAACCCTGATGTCTCCTCGCGCGGAACCACAGGCAGAAAGTTCATGGAAGGGGAGCCCATGAAACCCGCCACAAAGCGGTTGGCCGGATCGTTGTAGATACTCTCGGGACTGCCCAGTTGTTGGATGATGCCTTCATTCATCACGGCGATGAGATCGCCCATGGTCATCGCCTCGATCTGGTCATGGGTGACGTAGACCATGCTGGTTTGCAGCTGCTGGTGCAGGCGCTTGATCTCGCTGCGCATTTCCACCCGCAATTTGGCATCGAGATTGGACAGAGGTTCGTCGAAGAGAAAGAGGGTGGGTCGGCGGGCGATGGCGCGGCCGATGGCGACCCGCTGCTGCTGACCCCCGGAAAGCTGGCGGGGTCGGCGGTCAAGCAGATGTTCGATTTGCAGCATGCGCGCGACATCCATGAGGATCTGCTCCCGCTCTGCCTTGGGTACCTTGCGATTTTCGAGGGCGAAAAGGATGTTGTTGCGCACAGTCATCGACGGATAGAGGGCGTAAGACTGAAAGACCATGGCAATGTCCCGATCCTTGGGACTGAGTCCGTTCAGTCGGCGATCGTTGAGCAGGATGTCTCCCCCACTTTCCTGTTCCAGACCGGCGATGATGTTGAGCAAGGTCGTCTTGCCGCAGCCGGAAGGACCAATCAGCACCAGAAACTGATTTTCTCCGGTCTCGATATTGATGCCATGCAGGACTTCATCCTTGCCATAGCTTTTGTGAATGTCCTGCAAAATGAGTTTACCCATAGATTATCCTTTTACCGCGCCGCCGGTCAGGCCGCGCACGAAATATTTTCCGGCCAATAAATAGACCACCAGAGTGGGTATGGCAGCAATCAGCGCTGCGGCCATATCGACATTCCACATATGCACGCTGGTGACGGTATCGACGAGGTCGTTGATGGCAACCGTAACCGGCTGTTGATCGCTGTTGGTAAAGACGACACCAAAGAGGAAGTTGTTCCAGATCATGGTGAACTGCCAGATTGCCGTCACCATGATGATGGGCGTGCTCAGTGGCAACATGACGCGCCAGAAGATACGGAAAAAGCCAGCTCCATCGACCCGCGCGGCACGCACCAGATCGTGCGGAATGCCGACATAATAATTGCGGAAAAAGAGGGTGGTAAAAGCCAAACCATAGATGATATGGACCATGACCAAACCGGGGATCAGGGTACCGGCAATATGCAATTTTCCCTGTACCCAGGCCATCGGCAACAAGATGATCTGAAATGGAAATACGGTGCCGAGCAATAGTAGATAGAAAATGATATTGGCGCCACGAAAACGCCAGTGGGTCAGGATGTACCCGTTGATGGCGCCAATCGCGGTAGAGATGATGACCGCCGGAATCACCAGCTCAAACGAGTTGATAAAGAACGGATGAATGCCCTGATTGCTGGCGCCGATGGTGGCCCCACTCCAGGCATGTCGCCAGGCGTAGAGGTCAAACTGCCGGGGCAGAGCTAGGATGCCCTGATTGTAGATTTCCGGCATGGTTTTGAAGGACGTCACCAGCATGATGTAGAGCGGTAATAGAAAAAACAACGCGGCAAGCGTCAGAAGCAAATAGATCGGCAAACGGCGCATCAGACTTTCCTCCGTGCATCGAGGATCACAAAGGGAACCACCACCACCATCATGATGGCCAGCATGATCAAGGCGCTGGCTGCCCCCACCCCCATCTCGCCGCGCTCAAAGGAAAAAACATACATGAAGATCGTCGGAACGTTGGTGCTGTAGCCAGGGCCGCCGCCGGTGAGCGCAATGATCAGACCGAAGGCCTTGATGGCCAGTCCCGCGCTGAGGATAAACGCCACAAAAAATGTCGGCGCCAGATTGGGGAGAATCACTCGTCGATAAATGCGCAGAGTCCCAGCACCGTCGATGCGTGCCGCCTTGACGATATCGGGACTGATGCCGCGCAGGCCGGCCAAAAAGATCGCCATCATGAAGCCGGAAGTCTGCCAGACGGCGGCGATGACCACGGTGTAGATGGCGAAGTTTGGATCATCGATCCAGGCGAACTGGAAATGGGTGAAGCCCAGGGAGCGAACGATCGCCTGGACGCCAAAATTGGGGTCGAGCAGCCAGCGCCAGGCGACCCCGGTCACCACGGCGGAGATGGCCATGGGGTAGAGAAAGACCACCTGAAATAGGCGCTCCCCACGGATCCGCTGGTCGAGAAGAATGGCGAGCAGGAGACCGATAGCCATGGATATGGCCACATACAGCCCGCCGAAGATTCCCAGGTTGCTCAGGGAACGCCACCAGCGGCTGCTGCCGAAGAGGTCGTGATAATTGGCAAGACCAATGAAGTGGTTGCTGGGTAGAATCGTGGATCGCGTCAAAGATAGCCACACGGTCCAGAGAATGAAGGCGTAGATGAAAAAAATGGCTGCCAGTACGGTAGGCGACAGCATCAGACCCGCTATGACTTGGTCCTTGCCACCGACACGCTGCATCAATGAATGCGCCATGAACCTCCCCTTTTTGTGATGGAACGGCATCCCGCCGCGGCTGGGCGGGATGCCTGCGCTCTACTGCATTTCCTAGTCCTGGCTCTTGGCTACCTCTACGCGCTTTGTCATTGCTGCTGCGGCCGCCTGGGGGCTCTCGTTGGAAGTATAGAACTGATCGAGAGAGTCGATGAAGGCGCCAGTTGGCGGACCATAGGTCGACATGTTCTGCGAGAAGCTTGGCACCAGATTATGCTCCTTGCTGGCGGTGAGAAACTGCGCGCGCGACTTCAACTGGCAGGGGTTATAGCCCGTCAGCGACACATTCATCAAATCGGGGATCGAGCCCTTGTATTTGTTGAAGAGCAGCTGGAACTTGGGGCTGGTCATGGTCTCCGCCAGTTTGATCGTCGCCTCGCGTCCAGCGGCACTATGCTGGCGGAAAAAGATAAAGCTATCGACATTGTAGATGAAATCATTAGCAGTACCGGGGAAGGCGACACAGCCAACCTTGGGGCCACCCGGAGTCACCCCCAGAAATTCGAACTGACCATTGGCCCAATCGCCCATGATCTGGAACGCCGCCTGACCATGGGCGACCAGGCCGGTATCGTAGTTCCAGGTGCGTCCCGCCAGCGACTTCGGAGTGTATTTCTCGATCTGGCGCAGACGCTCCAGGGCCTTGACCATGGTCGGGCTGTTGATGGCCTTGGCATCGAGCTTGACGAAGACGTCGCGATACCACTCCGGTCCCCCGGTTTCCAGAGCAATAGGATCAAATTCCGTGGCAATCATCCAGCCATTGCCCCCGCCGGCCATTGGTATCATCCCCTTGGCCTGTACCTTGGCGAGGTCGGCAATCAGCTCATCCCAGTCCTTGGGTGGCGTCTTGATGCCGGCCTTGGCAAGCACCGCGCGGTTGTACCAGAGCCAGTTCAGACGATGCAGATCCATTGGCGCCGCGACATAATTCCCCTTGTATTTCATGTAATTGTCGATTTCTGTCGGAATATTCTTATCCCAATCGCCCGCCTTGGCGGCGGCATCGACATTGGCCAGCAGCCCCGTATGCCCCCACTGCTGGATCTCTACCCCCTTGATTTGCGCCGCCCCGGGCGTCTCGCCTTCCATCAGACGGGTTTTCAGGATGGTACGCGCCTGCGCGCCACCACCACCGGCGATTGCATCGTTTTTGATGTTCACCCCCTGGGCCTTCATCATCTGCACCAGCACATTCATTGCCTTGGCTTCCGAGCCGGCAGTCCACCAGTTGATGACGCTCAGGGAAGTCTGGTCGGCCAGGGCGGGTTCGGCAGCCAGCGCGGCAAAGCCCAGAATGGCGAGGGCAAGAGCCCGTTTTGCAGGTTGTTTCATGATCGTGTTCTCCTCTGTTCGTCTTAGAAGTGATATTTCAGATAAAAACGGTTACTGAAATAGGGATTGTGATACTGCGGATAGTTGGCCTGGTTCTGGGCGACAGAGATGTCGGTATAATCGGCCACCGTCAGGCCCTGCAGCAAACTCGACAAGTTGTAAGAGAAGCCCACGTCCATGGACCATAGCTTCTGGTTGGGAACCGCCTCGCCAGTGGGGAAGCCATACGCGCCGTTGTAAGAATAGGCGCTGCCGCCGTAGCCATAGCGCGCCACGTAGCGGATGAAGCTGGCGTTGACCAGCAGCTTGTGCTGCAAAAAGCCAAAATTGCTGGCAATGCCATAGGCATATCCGGGGCCAAAATCGGAGATGCCGGTCTGCATGGTAGTGGTGTATTCCGTCCCGCTCAGGTCATTGTAGGGATGGATCAGGCCGCCATGGCGGAAGGAGTTGTAATTGATGGGACTGTAATTGCCCACCAGCGCTACCGTGTCATGTTCAGTACCAAATTCCACGCCGAGTCGGACGCCATAGATGCGCGCGTCGACGGAATTAGCATTGAGAGCATGGAGAAAATTGGTACCGGCGCCGGAATTGCCCTCGGCTATCATCTGGAAACCGGCCAGAAGCGCCAGATTCTGCTCAATGGGAGCGGAAAAATTCGCCTGTCCGTAAAACATGTTGGCAAAGCCGTAGAAATTATAGTCCCATAGCTGGACGGCGATATGATTGCCTAGGAAAGGCGTTTGGTAGCGCAGGCCGACGGTATAGAAGCCATTGGTATGGGCATCGGTGTAGCGGTTGCCCGTGGTGAATGTCGAACTAAACCGACTGGCGTAACTAAACTCCCGGGCAAACATCACACTGACGGTGGCGGGCGAGCCACTCAAGGTCAATGGCCCATTGCCGGCCCAATTAGCATCCTGCGGATGTCCAAGCACGTCCCAGACCGCTGCGACGCCGGTAAAGGCGCGCGGGTTGAAGGTGTAATAGTCCATGTTGGCATAGGGGGTGTTGATGAACTCCCGTCCGCCACGGATCACCACCGATCCGTAATGGTACTGCAGGTAGCCGAGGCGCAGGATGGCGATGCCATGGCTGGGGTAGGGGCCGGTAAGCTCCGGATCTTCATGCTGATAAAAGTCGGTCCAGGTGGCAAAATCGCCGCCCACGCCCAAACTCAAGCCAACATAGGACGGGCTATGCAGGTACAGATGGCCACCCAAAGCCATGGAATGGGTATCCTGCGTGGAATGTGCATGGTTGAGGTAGCTGAAATTGATCAGGCCCAGCATGGCCGATATCTTGGTACCACCGAGATCGCTTTCCAGGACCTTGTTGCTGGGAATCAGCGAGTGGCTGTCATCGGCTGCGTAGGCGGGCAGGGCAAAGCCGGCCAGCAGCAAGCTGGCGGCCAGCGTCGTACTGGCGAGAGCGGCGCGCTGCCGTAGTCTGAGTGTGCATGGTTTTTTTGTTTTCATGGTGTACTCCTCCGTCGTTTTGCGCGAGGGGATTCCCCTCCTGTGCAGCCATCAGTTGCTGCTCCTTTTTCTCAGGTGGCCCGTCATGACCGCCAGAAGAATGACGACGCCCTCCACCAGTTGCGTGTAAAAGGGCGAGATATTGAGAAGCACCAGGCCGTCGAGGATGGTGCTCAAAATCAGGGCGCCAAGTACGGCGCCCCAGACCGAACCGCGGCCACCGAAGAGCGATACGCCGCCAATGACCACCGCGGCGATCGCCGGTAACTCTTGCCCGCGTCCGGCGTTGGGATCGGCGGTAGCCAGTTGCGCGGCCAGAATCACCCCGGCGATGCCCGCCGAGAGCCCAGAGAAGGCATAGGCGAAGCTGCGCAGACGACGCACGCGGATGCCGGCGCGGTAGGCAGCGACACGGTTGCCACCAATGGCGTAGAGGTGCATGCCGGATGCGGTGAGACCCAGCCATAGCGCCACCACAACCACGATGAACGCGGCAATCCAGATTTGCGTTGGTACCCCGAGTAGATGGCCCTCGCCCAGGGCATTGAAGCCGTTGGCGTTGATGTTCATCGGCTCGCCATCGGTGATGATCAGGGTCAGGCTGGAGAAGATCGACAAGCCGGCCAGGGTGGTAATGAAATCTGTCACCCGCAGGTAGTTGATAATGACCCCCTGCAGGGTGCCGGCAAGCATCGCGGCGAGCAGCGCAAGAAGGGTGGCAATGGGCCAGGGGAATCCGTCCAGCATCATGGTGGCAGCAATGGCACCGGTAAATCCAGCAATGGCGCCGACCGCCAGGTCGATGCCAGCCACCAGCATGACGACCAGTTCACAGAGGGCCAGGAGCACCAAGGGTGCGGCATCAATCAGGATGCTGAAGGCGTTGGCCGTAGATACGAAGTGCGGTGCCACGAAGGCGAGAAATACCACCAGGAGCACAAAGGCGATCAGCACGCCCTGGTCAACGATGGCCTGCAGAATGGGATGATGGCGCAGTTCGTTAGGCATCAGATTCTCTCCCGACGAGCATGGCGCGCACGACGCGCTCCTCCGTCAATTCCCCGGTTTTGCCCTCCAAGGCCTTTTCGCCACGAGTCAGCACGACGATGCGCGTCGCCACCTGCCAAACGTCGGGCATGGTATGGGTTACCAGAATGACCGCTACTCCAGAACGCGCAAGATTTTGAATGAGTTTTAGAATGGCTTCGTGCTCGCCAACGCCGATAGCGGCCGTGGGTTCATCCATGATGACCAGGCGTGCCTGCCAGTATGCAGCGCGGGCGATGGCGACCGCTTGCCGTTGCCCGCCGGACAGTTCCCCCACCACCTGGCGCAGCGGCAACTCGATGGCAAGACGCTCCAGCGCGCTTGCCGCCTCCCGTCGCATTTCGCGCCGCGCAAGGACTGGCAGAAATCCCAGCACGCGCGACTTGCGCTCGCGTCCCAGAAAGATGTTGGTCGCGACATCAAGATTCTCGGCAACCGCCAGGTCCTGGTAGATCGTTTCGATCCCCAGGTCGTGGGCAAGGCGGGGATCGAAGAGCGAGACTTTGCTGCCGGCCAGGAACATTTCCCCACTGCTGGGGGCATGCGCTCCGGCAATGATCTTGACCAGGGTGGATTTACCGGCGCCGTTGTCGCCCAGCAGGGCGAGAACCTCTCCGGAACTGATCTGCAGGTCGATACCGCGCAGTGCATGGACGGCACCAAAGCGCTTGCCGATGTTTCTCAGTTCCAGGAGAGGAGCCTTCTCTGGCATGGCTGCGTGCTCAGGGGCGTTGGCCGGGGGCGTAATCCATGTGTAACGGAACCGGCACGAATACGGTACCGGTGTTCAGGTAGTTGTATCCGGCCTCGACCCCGAGTGCCCCCATGACGGCAGGTTGCTGCGCGACACTGAGCGCAATCTTCCCTTCTTTGACCAGTTGGGTTTCCCCTGCGCTACCGCTACCAATCATGGCGATAGTGAGGTTTTTGAGGCGGCCGGCTGCTTCGGCGGCGCGTACGGCGCCAATGGCCATTTGTCCATTTTCCGCATAGACCGCATCTAGATTCGGGTGGGCGATCAAGACTTCGCGCATCACCGTCAAGCCTCCGCGGCGGCTGAAATGGCCAGACTGTCGGGCGACCACGTGAATATCGGGGTAGTGCCGGAGAACGGAATCACAGCCAGCGCTGCGCTCATTGGTAGCTGAGGCGCCGGAAATGCCCAGCAACATGAACAGATTTCCCTTGCCATGCAGGTGATTGGCGAGAAATTGACAGGCTTGAGCGCCGGCTTGGGTATTATCTGAGGCAAAGTAGGCGATGGCATGGCCGCCATCTGCCTTGCGATCAATAAACACCACCGGGATGTGCGCGGCATTGGCCTTTTCCACTGCGGGAATGAGCGCCTTGGCGTCGGTGGGATTGATCAGCAGCAGATTGACTCTGCGGGCGATGAGGGTATCTACCTGATTGGATTGGGTAGCCGAGTCATTGTTGCCGTTCTCGACCAAGAGCTGCACCCCCAGTTTTTTCGCCTCACTTTCGGCGCCACTCTTGATGGTGGCGAAATAGGGGGTCATGGCCGAGAGCAGCAGACCGAAGGTGTACTGCGGAGCAGCGGTAGCGCTGCCAAGCAAAGCGAGACTGCCGAGAGCGGCAAGAATTAGGGTGGCGGGTTTTTTGGCTTTCATGATCGATCCTCCGTGCGCGGGCTGTGAGAAGCAAGAAACTGCTCGATGTCTGTTTTTCGTGGCAACGCGTCCTGTGCGCCGATGACGGTTGCCGTGAGGGCAGCGGCGGCGTTCGCCCGCTGAGCGCTGGCAGACAGGGGTGCCCCGGCTGCCAGGCTGGCAAGCAGAACACCAGCAAAGGCGTCGCCGCAGCCTGTGCTGTCGGTTACCGCTACCGGGTAGGCGGGCAGGCGTGCAGCCTCCCTGCCGCTGGCCCAGACCAGTCCGTGTTCGCCGAGGGTAATGACCGCGCCCATGCGTGCGTGCGCCAGTGCTCTGGCGGCATCCAAGGCGCTGCCTGAGTCAAGCGCCTGGCCCAAAATCTGCGTTGCCTCCTGGGCGTTGACGACGAGCAAATCGGTCAAAGACAAGAGTTCTGCGGAAAGATCCTGTACTGGCGACGCATTGAGAACGAAGGGGATTCCCTTGGCCCGGCAGATCTGTGCGGCATGCAGGACCAATTCCGGGTCAATCTCGAGCTGCGCCAGCACGAAGGCTGTGTCGCGCAGCTGCGTTTCGAGGTCGTGGGGGAGACGGTCGCGGTTGGCACCCGGGTAGATGGTGATGCGGTTCTCACCGGAATCTTCCAGCAGGATACAGGCGGAGCCAGTGGGTAGCGGGCTGCGTTGAACGCCGCACAGGTCGATTCCCTCGGCCGCCAAGGCTTGGTACAGGAGCTCCCCCGCCTCGTCTTGGCCGAGCTGAGCGATGAGCCGGACCTCCGCTCCTGCACGCCGCGCGGCCACTGCTTGATTTGCGCCCTTACCGCCATGATGCCGGCTGAAATTGCGAGCAATTCGGGTTTCCCCTGATTCCGGTACACGGTCGAGCTGAAAAAGCAGGTCGATGTTGCAACTACCGATGACGGTCAACATTTTGGCTCTGCTGATCATAGGGTAAAAAACCCCCGACGGATTGATTTGTCCGCATTATCATCTGCCCGTTCGTATCCTATTGTCACATTTTTGACAAGTAGTTTAGGTATAGGACACAGCGAGATGTTGCGCAAGAAAAACATTTATAGAAATAATTGATGATTTAATCTTAAAAATATATTATTATATTGTAATTCTTCTTAGCTTCAGAAAATTTTTTGATAGATCTCCCGGGCAAAGCTGCTGGCCTGTGGGGCGCCAGGGAGCAACTGGAAGCGCTGTGCTTCTGGCTCTGCGCTGGCGCGCAAAAATAGAATCTTCTCTCCTTCTTTATCAAAAAGATTTTTGGCAAAGCTATAGAGATGGGTAACAAAGATTATGCGGACGCCGGCGTCGCGCAGGGCCAAAGTGATCTGCCTCGCAATCTCAGATCCCTCCTGCTCATTGGTGGCGGCAAAGGATTCGTTGAAAAGTACTAGACTTCTGGCCCGGAGCTCGGGTACGATGTCCTGCATCCGTTGCAGTTCTTCGGCAAATTTTCCGTGCTGCAGCTTGGCGTCCTCCTCCTGCTGAAAATGACTGAAGATCCCCTGACACAGGCTGGTGTGCATAGTTTTCGCAAAACTGTAGAGCCCACTTTCTGCCCAAAGCTGAGAGATACCGATGGCGCGCAGCAAGGTCGATTTACCGCCGCGATTGGCACCGGTGATGATAATCAGCGGGGTATGGCGGGCATCAATATCGTTGGTCACCGTGCTTTCCCCGCGTAGGGGCAAAAGCGGCGAATAGAGTCCTGTAGCGCCCAGTAGCCCGCCTCCTTCCTGTACTTCCGGCAGACAACAAGACAACCCTTGTTGGTGAAGTTTCTGCTGTAGCGTGATGGCGGCAAGATAGAAATGCAGCTCGTCGCGGAGCAGGCGAAAAAACTGCAGTACCCGTGCGACTGCATCATCGAGAACCTGCGCCGTTTGGGTCAGGAGCTGTTCTCGCAGTTTACCGAGCGCTGTCTGACCCGCCTCATCGCGATCAGCAATGCTGAAGCCCGCGTCCTCGTGCTGGGCGCGCCAGAGTTTTCCCAACCAGCCCTGGTTGCCAATGCCACCGTGTAAGGCCTCCGGGACACAGCGCCCTGCGGCGTCCGCCCCTGCGGCACTGCGCACGCCTTCGTCCAGTTGCAGCGCGGCCAGCGCTTCCTGCGCTGCTTGCAGAAAGCCCTCGTCAATCTCCTGCTGCAAGCGGGAGAAAAGCTTGCGCAGGGCGTCCGAATGGAAGGTTTCTTCTTTGCTGCCCAGGTCACGCAAGGCCTGCAGTTGGCGCAGCAATTCCTGCATGAGCACGGTATTGGCGCGCAGTCGGCGGCTGGGAGATTTGCTGAAGAGCAGAAACTGATGACTCTGTCCGGGTAAGTCCAGACTGTTCTGGGCGATGGCGAAGATGGCTTCGGCGCGTTCCGGCTGCGCGCTCAAGTCGGTCAAGGCCTCTTGGCGGTAGCGTAACGTTGCCGCATCGCGACAGCGCCAGCGGAGAATTACCCGCTCTACGATCTCCCGGCGTTCGTCATCGTCCTCGGCCATGGCAGTAAACAGGGGCGCAAGTCCCAGATCCTCGACCAGATGCTGTTCCTGCGCGCTGGCAGGAAACGCAGCAAGGCTTTTTTCCGGATCAAGAAGATGGGGAAGCATGAGCAATCCTCGCCAGGAGTTGAGGGTAGTCCAGACCATATTTTCTGGCCAGAGAGAGGGCATGGGCCAGACCATCGGCAGGTTTGCGTAAGAGGCGAAACGTGCGCTTGTCCTCCTCCTTGCTGTCGACCATGCTCAGAATGCTGACGACATCGGCACCGCAGCGACTGAGCTCATCGAGAAAACTGACCCAGAGTACCAGCGGGTCGAGATGCCGCAGGCGCTTCAGCAATTCCTGGCTGAGAAAGCGGGCATCGTCGAGGGTGGTGGAGTGAAACAGCTCATTGAGGACGAAGATACTGCGTGGTGTTGCTCGCTCCAGATCATGGCGTAGACGAAGCAGGTCTGCCTCGAGCTTGCTGCGCTCGCTTTCGGCGTCTTCGCGGCGTTCAAAATGGGTATAAATAGCGTCGCAAACGAAGAGTTGGGCCTGCTGCGCGGGCACTGGCAGACCGATACCAGCGAGGTAATGTAGTTGCCCGAAGCAACGGGCATAGGTCGTTTTGCCGCCCTGATTGGGGCCGCTGACCAACAAAATGCGCTCGCTCCCGTGCAGGTCGATATCGTTCAGCACGGGATTCTCCTGCTGTTCCTGGCGTAGGCGCGCAGCCAGTGCCAGATCGTAAGCCCCATCGGCATGGGTGTGTTTTTCCTCCTCACAGAGCTCGGGGACGCAGCTTGGCAGGCCCGTCGCCTCCAAGGGGCTGAGAAACTCCAGAAAGGCGAGATAGAACTGTAGTTCCCGCTCCCAATGCAGAAGTGGGACAAAGACAAAGGGATAGCGAGCTATTCGCAGGGCGGGGACGGTATCGGTTGCGGCTTGTGGGTTCGGTTGCGCCCAGCGCTGGTAAAAAGCGGCGAGACGGGCAAATAATTCGGGAAACAGTTCGGCAATGGCGTCGAGGACTCGTGCCTGTACCGGATCGAGGTCCATCTGTCCGATCTCTTGCTCCTCCCGCGCGTTTTCCTCGCCTGACGGTGCAGCCAGAAAGCGAGAAAAAGTATGGGCAATTTCTTCGTCTACATTGCGTTGCAAACATTCGCGCCAGAGGCTCACATGACTTCCGGAGATTTGCAGGTCGTAGCGCATGGTATCCAACTCTTGGCGCAATTCCCTTGCGGTATTGTGCATCTCCTGCCGCTGTGGTGCCTGTAACTCGTGGATCAAACCCTCCAGAACGGTGCATAGGGCGCGCGATCGTGGCTTGGCGGCGGTCAGCGCGTCGGCCAGAGAGGAAAAAATCGTTTGGTAGCTACCAATCGCATCCAGAAAAACCCGTTGTCGTTGGCGATCATGGTAGAGTTTTTGCGCTCGCCCAAGCTGGCGGCGCAGGGTCTGCATCCGTTGGGTGAAGATGGTCCAGGCGCTGCGTATCGATGGCTGTAACAGATCGCGCAGAATGGCCTGGCGATGGCGAATAACCATCGATTTTCCGGGAAAGGCGTGATACCAATCAGCCAGCGCAAAATCCGGTACCGGCGCGCAGACGGCAGCAAAGATCTCTTGCAAATGGAGATCATCGAAAACTGCCGCTTCCGGTGCTAGGTTCTGCTTCGCTTCTCCCTCGGGCCAAAGCAGACTTATTGCCGATGTCATTGCCATACCACCAAGCGCTCCTGCGAAATTCCTTATCAGTATAGGACAATGAAGGCTAATCGCGCTTATCAGAATATATAAATAAGTTACAAATATATGCGAAGTTTTTTGTTCTATACTACAAACACTCGTCGTAATGATAGGACGCTTCCGTAGAAAAAATGAAAACCAGGGGTCGATATGAACGACATAAAAGATATTCTGGTCATCGGTGGCGGTATCAATGGCGTGGGTATAGCCCGCGATGCTGCTGGTAGGGGACTTACCGTTACCTTGATCGAGCGGGATGACCTGGCTGCCCATACTTCTTCCGCCAGTACCAAACTCATTCACGGCGGATTACGCTACCTCGAATACTACGAATTTCGCCTGGTGCGCGAGGCGCTGATGGAACGGGAACGCCTTCTGCATATCGCCCCGCACATCATCTGGCCATTGACCTTTATTCTGCCCGAAGGGCCGGAGAGCCGCGCTTGGTGGAAGTTGCGCGCTGGTCTCTGGCTTTATGACCATCTGGCACCACGCCAAAGCCTGCCGGCATCGCGAGCGCTGCGTTTTGCCCGACATCCGGCGGGAGGGATTCTGGCGGACGATATACGGCGCGGCTTCAGCTATTCCGATTGTTGGGTCGAAGACAGTCGCCTGGTGGTGCTGAACGCTATCGATGCCCGGGAGCGCGGCGCGGAGATTCGTCTGCACACGTCGCTGAGCAAGGCAGCCGCCGTGGATGGAGTCTGGTATGCGGAAATCGAGACGGCCAGCGGCCAGCGGGAAACGCTGCGTGCGCGCAGTCTGGTCAATGCCGCCGGCCCCTGGGTGGGAGAGATCCTGGGTACGGCTCTGGGTCTGCACACCCATAAAAGCGTGCGCAAGGTGAAGGGCAGCCACATCATCGTCCCTCGCCTTTATGACGAGGACTTTGCCTTCATCCTGCAGAATCCCGACGGGCGGATCATTTTCGTCATTCCCTACGAGGGCAGCTTCAGCCTCATCGGCACCACCGACATCCCCTACGACGGAGATCCCGCGCAGGTGCAGATCAGTCCCGAGGAGACCGCCTACCTCTGCAGCAGTGCTTCCCATTATCTGCGAAAAACCATCGTTCCCGCAGACGTGGTGCGCAGTTATTCCGGTGTGCGCCCTCTGTATGACGATCATGCCGCCAATGCTTCGGCAGTGACCCGGGATTATGTCCTCGATCTCGAAAAAGGACCCGGCGCGCCGGTACTCTCGGTTTTTGGTGGCAAGATCACCACCTATCGGCGTTTGGCCGAACATGCCCTGCAACTCCTGGAGCCGGCGCTGGGTAAGGCCACTGGTCAATCCTGGACTGCCACGGCGCCGCTCCCCGGCGGGGATCTCCCGGGTGCTGACTTCGAGCGTTTCCTGCATCAGCTGCTGAGTCAATATGCCGAGTTTCCGGCCACCTTGCTGCGTCGCTACGCCCGTGCCTATGGGACCCGCGCGGAACAGATCCTGGCAGGCCACCAGCGACCGGAGGAGCTGGGCGAGGATTTGGGCGGAGGGCTGTACGAGGCGGAAGTACAGTATCTCGTCGCGCACGAATGGGCGAACACCCCCGAGGACATCCTTTGGCGACGCTCCAAGCTTTCCCTGCACGTACCCTCAGGGACCGAGCAACGGCTGAGCCAATATCTGGCGAATACCCTCAGCAAGCGCTGAGCAAGGAGAGAGGAGAATACAAAATGTCCAATTACGTCGGAGCCATCGATCAGGGGACCACCAGTACCCGCTTCATCATTTTTGACCACGCCGGCAAGATCATTTCCCAGGCGCAAAAGGAACACCGGCAGATCTACCCGCAACCGGGCTGGGTAGAACATGATCCCCTGGAAATCCTCAACAACAGCAACGAAGTCGTGGGGGCCGCCCTGGCCCGTGCCAACCTCAGCGGTACGGATCTGCGTGCCGTGGGGATCACCAACCAGCGCGAAACGACCGTATTGTGGGACCGTCACAGTGCTGAGCCGCTGGCTCCCGCCATCGTCTGGATGGACACCCGCACCGATCAGTTGATGCGTCGCTTTCTACAGAAGCGGGAACAGTCCTGGTTTCGCGAGAAGACCGGGTTACCTCTGACCACTTATTTTTCCGCGCTCAAGTTGCTCTGGCTGCTGGAGAATGTCCCCGGGGCACGGCGTAAGGCCGAGCAGGGTGACGCCCTGTTTGGCAATATCAACACTTGGTTGGCCTGGAACCTGACCGGAGGCAAAGATGGCGGTTTGCATATCACCGACGTCAGCAATGCCAGCCGCACCCTGCTCATGGACCTGCAGCGCTGCAGCTGGGATGAAGAGCTTCTCGCAGAGTTTGGTATACCCGCCGCTTGCCTGCCGCAGATTGTTTCCTCGGGAGAGGTCTATGGGGAGATTCGCAGTGCGCCGCTGCGCGGGACAGTTTTGGCAGGGATGCTTGGGGATCAGCAAGCGGCCCTGGTCGGGCAGACCTGCTTTGCGCCCGGCGAGGCAAAAAATACCTACGGCACCGGTTGCTTTCTGCTGATGAACACGGGTACGGAAGCGGTCCATTCCAAGGCTGGTTTGTTGAGTACGGTGGCCTACCGCTTTGGCGACGAGCCGACCCACTACGCCCTCGAAGGTTCCATTGCCATTGCGGGAGCCCTGGTGCAATGGTTGCGCGACAACCTGCACTTTTTTGATCTGGCAGAGCAGATCGAGGCGTTGGCGCGTAGTGTGCCTGACAACGGCGATGTCTACATCGTTCCTGCCTTTGCGGGACTGTATGCGCCGTACTGGCGGGAAGATGCCCGTGGAGTGATCGCCGGTCTGACTCGCTTTGCCACCAAGGCCCATGTGGCGCGGGCTGCTCTGGAAGCGACGGCCTATCAGGTGCGCGACGTGGTCGAGGCGATGGAGCTGGACAGTGGCATTCGGCTACGTGCCCTGCGCAGCGATGGCGGTATGGTCGTAAACGAGCTGCTGATGCAGTTCCAGGCTGATATGCTCGCCGTGCCGGTGCAGCGCCCGCGTATCGTCGAAACCACTGCCCTGGGATCTGCCTATGCCGCCGGACTGGCTACCGGCCTGTGGCAAAGCACGGAGGATCTACGCGCCAACTGGGGCGTTGATCATGTCTGGAATCCGCAGATGGAAGACAGCGACCGGGCTCGCCTGTATCACTCCTGGAAGAAGGCGGTCGAACGTTCCTTTGCTTGGGTGGAGGGCAACTAAGATGGTCACGAATGCAGGCGTGAAGAGCGGTTGGCGGGCGCGCTCCATTTGGGCGGAGATGATTGCCGAGTTTTTGGGTTGTTTTGTGTTGCTGGCCTTTGGTGCCGGTTGTGTCGCGGTAGCGGTGGTCGGTCTGACCGAATCGCATCGTACCCTGGTCATTTTCCAGGGGGCAGGGGGCTGGCTCCTGATCACCTGGGGTTGGGCCATGGCGGTGGCCATGGCGGTCTATGTCGCGGGGGGTGTTTCCGGGGCGCATATCAACCCGGCGGTGACTTTGGCCTTTGCCCTGCGCGGCAATTTTCCCTGGCGCAAGGTCGTACCGTACTGGATTGCCCAGGTGGTCGGTTGTTTTGCAGGTGCGGCCATTGTTTATTACGACTATTTTCTCGCCATCGACAAGTGGAATCTCGCCCATGGGATCATCTCCCGGGCGGCACCTGGCGGGCTGACCACCTTCAGCATCTTCGCCACTTTTCCGGCCGCGTATTACGGTAATCAGATGGGCCTCGCCCTGTTGGATCAGGTGGTGGCAACCTTCTTTCTGCTGCTCTTTGTTCTCGCCATCATCGACAACATGAATGTCGGACCCGGCGCCAACCTGGCCCCATTGATTATCGGCTTTGCAGTAGCGGCCATCGGCATGTCCTTTGGCGTAGGTACCGGCTACGCCATCAACCCTGCCCGTGACTTTGGCCCCCGCTTTTTTTGTTGGTTGCAGGGATGGGGCGCCAATGCTTTTCCCGGTCCCCATGGCTATTGGTGGGTACCCATTGTCGGCCCCCTCATCGGCGCGGCGATTGCCGTCTATGTTTATGAATGGATGATCAGCCGCACCCTCCGCGCCCGGGCCAAGCTCCTGCAGGAAAAACAGCCGCGTGTCGAACAAAAAGGTCTCGGTTTCAAGCTGGAAAAGTTGCAAAAAGCGCTGGATGAGGTGCGTTCGCAAATCGAAGCAGAGGAGGCAAAACAATGAAGGCATTGATCAATGATCCAGAAGCCGTGGTCAGCGAATCCCTTGCCGGGATGGCCCTCGCCCATGGGGATCTGCTGCAGGTACACACGGACCCCAGTTATGTCCTGCGCCAGGATGCGCCGATCTCCGGCAAGGTGGCGATCGTCTCCGGTGGTGGTTCGGGCCACGAGCCCATGCATGCCGGCTTCGTTGGCCTGGGAATGCTGGACGCTGCCTGTCCAGGGGCAGTGTTTACCAGCCCTACCCCGGACCAGATCGTGGCCGCGTCCCTTGCCGCCCATGGCGGCGCCGGGGTGCTGCATCTGGTCAAGAATTATACGGGCGATGTACTGAACTTTCAGATGGCGGCGGAGATCCTGCAGGACCAGGGCGTTGCAGTGGAGCAGGTGCTGATCGATGATGACGTCGCTGTCCAGGATTCGCTCTACACCGCCGGACGGCGGGGCGTAGGGGCAACGGTCCTGGCGGAAAAGATCTGTGGCGCGGCCGCGGCCGAAGGAATGGCGCTCGCTGATCTGGCAGCGCTCGGTAAACGGATAAATGGGCAGGCGCGCTCCATGGGCTTGGCCTTGGGCCCTTGCCATAATCCCAGTACGGGCCAGGAGGGCTTTCAACTCGGCGAGCAGGAGATCGAGTTTGGCGTGGGTATCCATGGAGAACCCGGTCGGGAGCGGCTGGCCATGGCCCCTGCCGATACCTTGACCCACATGTTGATGGAGCCGATCTTGAATGACCTACCATTCCATCCGGGCGATCCGGTGTTGCTATTTGTTGATGCTCTGGGGGCAATCCCCTTGCTTGAGCTCTATATCGTCTATCGTGCCGCTGAGGTAGTGGCGCGGGAGTATGGGCTGCACGTTCAGCGACGCCTGGTGGGGCCGTACATGACCAGTCTCGACATGGCTGGGGTCGCTATCACCGTCCTGCGACTGGAAGCGGATCTGCAGCGCTGGTGGGATGCTCCGGTCTGTACGGTCGCGCTGCGCTGGGGGCTCTGAGGAGATCAGCATGAATTATGACACGGAGACCTTGATAGCCTGGCTGCGCTGCATACAGGAACGCTTGGCGCAGGAACGAGCTGAGCTCGACCACCTCGATGCAGAGATCGGTGATGGTGACCATGGCAGTAATCTTTCTCGGGGGTTCGCCAAGGTAGCAGAAAAATTAGGGGGGAGGGTTTCAGAAAGTCCCGGAGCGCTACTGAAGGAGGTGGCGATGACGCTGATCAGCACGGTGGGCGGCGCCTCCGGGCCACTCTATGGTACCTTCTTCCTAGAGACCGCCAAGGCCATGGGAGCGTCCGCTACGTTCAGTGCTGCGGAGCTCGGTCGTTGCCTGAAAAGCGGGGTGGCGGGCATACAGCGCTTGGGCAAGGCGAGCGCCGGTGATAAGACCATGCTCGATGCCCTGATTCCTGCCGTAGATGTGCTGGCATCCCAGGGGGACGTCGCAGCAGCCGCCCAGTCCGCGCAAGACGGCCTAGCTGCAACCACTCCTTTGCAGGCGCGTAAGGGTCGCGCCAGTTATCTGGGCGTGCGCTCCGTCGGCCATGCCGACCCGGGTGCCGCCTCCGCCGCCCTGCTTTTCGCCTGTCTGGCGCAGAGGGATATATGAGCAAAGTAGTGTCCACCCCGGTCGCATTGTTGCTTGTCTCGCACAGTCGCGCCCTTGCCGAGGCGACGGAGGCACTGCTTCGGCAGGTCGTCGGAGATTCGGTACGGATTGCCGTTGCCGCTGGTGCCGGGGAGGCAGGAGGCGAGCTCGGTACCGATGCGACGCGCATAGCTGCCTCGCTGTCCCAATTGGCCCCCCAGTCCGTGCTCGTACTCATGGACCTGGGGAGTGCCGTGCTGAGTGCACAGATGGCCCTGGAGTTTCTCCCGCAAGAAGATCGGCAGCGCGTCGCGCTTTGCCCAGCCCCCTTTGTGGAAGGGGCGATGGCAGGCGCTTTGGCAGCCCAGGCCGGCCTCAGTCTCCCGGAAGTGGCACGGGAGGCCCAGAACGCGTTACGCGGTAAGCAGAGCGATTTGCCGGGAGCGGATAGTGGCGCGCTGCGGGAATCAGCGATGCGTGTCCACGCCGGTATGGAACGGCGCTGTTACGAGCTGTCCGACCCAGCAGGTTTGCATCTTCGGCCGGCGGCTGAATTGGTACGAGTAGCCGGGGAGGCGGGCATGGATTTCTGGATCGGGCGTTCTGCGGTTGACTCTCCCTTGGTGGCTGGAAAAAGCCTCAGCGGGCTGCTGGCCCTGGAATTACGGCAGGGCGAGGCCTTTTGTGTCTACAGTAACGAGCCCCTTGCTTCTGACCTGCTAACGCGGCTGGATAGCCTCTTTGGGAGCTCCGCGGAGGCGCTCCCGGAAGGGCGACCGCAGGGAGCCGTTCCCGGTTTCGCCCTGGGCTTGGTCGCCGATGCGCGACTCCGACTGGAGGAGTTGCTCCCCACCGCAGAGGCCGCTATCCCTGACGGAGTAGAGCGTCTCCGGCGAGCGATCGCCGTTGTTGGTAGTCGTGAGCACGAAGAAGGCATCCTCGACGCGCAGCGTGCCCTGCTTGTGGACCCGCGTCTGCAGGAAAAGGTCGATGCTGAGTTCCGGCGGGGGCAGGGGCCGGCGCATGCCTGGGTGACTGCGGTGGAGGGACTCGCCCAAGAAATCGAGCGATTGCATGAGCCGTTGTTACGGGCGCGAGCAGCCGATTGGCGCGATCTGGGACGCCAGGTACTGGAAGCACTTTTGGGAGACCAGGAAGGACGGACGTTTGCGGAAGCGAGGCCAAGCATTCTCCTCGTTGATGACTTGTTGCCATCCATGGCCGCTACCATGGATCCTGCGCAAGTACTGGGTGTGATTGATCGCCATGGCGCTCCCAACAGCCACGCCGCGATTCTCCTGCGTGGCGCTGGTATTCCCTATGTGATCAATGTGCGTGCTCCTGAGCTTCGCGCGGGCATAGAGGTGGCGATGGATGGCGCTACCGGGGAAGTCATCGTTGCGCCCCAGAAAGCGCAGGTTGAGGCCATCCGAGCACGCTACGCGACGGCCGAACCCCTGACATTGCCGGATGGATTTGCAGGTGATTTGGCTCTCGCTGATGGCAGCCATGTCGAGTTCTGGGCCAATGTGGCCAGCCCCGCCGAGGCGCAGGAAGCACGGCGCTTGGGAGCACGCGGGATTGGCTTGTTGCGCACGGAGTTTCTGTACCTGGACCGTTGGCAAAGTCCCAACGAAGAAGAACAGATGCAGCATGTGCAGAAAATACTCGCGCCCATGGCGGGGCGGCGCAGCGTCGTGCGTCTCTTGGATGCCGGTGCTGATAAGCCACTGCCCTTCCTCAACCTGCCCAGGGAAGAGAACCCGGCACTGGGACTGCGGGGTATCCGCGCCCTGCTGGCTTGCCCCGAATTTTTGCAGGTCCATTTACGCGCGATCTTGCGTGCCGGTCACGGGCAGGACATCGCCCTCATGGCCCCTATGGTCAGCCAAGCGCAGGAGATCATCGAACTGCGTAGGGTACTGGCATCCTGTCATTCTGCCCTTCTCGAACAGCACATCGATCATGCCTGGCCGGTAGCACTGGGGATCATGGCTGAAGTGCCCGCGATGTTGTTGGAGTCGGGCAGCTTCCGAGGGCTGGTGGATTTTGTTTCGGTGGGCACCAACGATCTCACGCAGTATGTGTTTGCCGCGGACCGTGGCGATGAGCGGCTGCAGAATCTGGGCGGGGCCGGCTCGCCAGCGGTGCTAGGTCTGATCCAGGGCTTGCTGCAGGGACTGGACGTGCCGGTCTCGGTCTGTGGGGAAGCTGCGGGTTCCCCGCAGCTCGCCCTGGCCTTGGTGGGGCATGGCATTCGCCGCCTGTCGATGAGTCCCCGCAGTTTTGCCAGTGTTTGGCAGGCATTGCGAGTCGCGTAGGCATATTGAGGGGCAGTGCCGTTGGACCTAGCTATGATCGTTGTTTTCGCGCTGAAAGAGCCAGCCGCGGCGGCGGAAATACCAGATCATGAGCAAGGCGACGAGCCACATGAAACCCACAACGATCTCGTAGCCGTAGCGATAATGCAGTAGGGGGATGCCGTCGATATTCATCCCGTAGATACCGGTGACGAAGGTGAGCGGAATGAAAATGGTGGAGATGATGGTCAGCACGCGCATGATATCGCTCAAGCGATTGTTCACCATCGACAAGTAGATATCCATCAGACCGCTGACCACGTCGCGTTCGCTGTTCAGCAGGCTCATGAGCTGAATGGTATGGTCGTAGAGGTCGTTCAAAAAGGGACGTAGGCCGTCGGGTAGCAGGCGGTGCTCGCCGATGCTGTGGTTCAGCCGCGAGACCATTTCCTGCATGGGCCAGAGGACATGATTGAACAGGATCAGCTCCCTTTTGCTCTGCTGTATCTCAGCAAGTTGGGCTTTGTGAGTGCGTTGCAGGAGTTTTTCCTCCAGCCGTTCCACCTCATCGGTGAAGCCTTGTAACGCTGGAAAGGCCTGATCCACCACCAGATCCAGTAAGGCATAGACGAGGTATTCCGGACCGCTGCGGCGAAGCCGTGACTGGTCATTCTGTATGCGGTCCAGTAGTACCGCGGTCAGCTCCTGGCGCCCTGCAGACACGCTGATCACCAAGCCTTCGTGTAGAATGATGTGGAAGGGGGTGACCTGGAACTCGTGACCATGCCGCGATATCTGCTGGCATTGCAGGTGGACGTAGTTCTCGAAGGGCTCGAGTTTCGCCTGTTGCTGTGCGCTTTGAATGTCTTCCAGGGTCAGGGGATGGATTTCGAAACGCGTGCCCAATTCCTCTAGTTGCGCCCGGTCTGGCATACCATGAAAGTGCAGCCAGATTACTCCGCGATGTGCCTCGGTGCTGGCAGCGGCGCTGGCAATGCTTACGTCCTTGTCCTGGGAGTAGTTTTGCGGACTGTAGACAACCAGACGAAGTTCGGCCGGGACGGAGTCCGGTTTGTCCAGTAAGGTTCCTGGCGGGAGTCCGCTGCGCTGCACTTGTCCGGTAACTTTGGTTTCACGTGAAACGCGCTGACATCTGGCCATCTGCTCCCTCGTTAGCCTGGCGAATGTTGCTCCGGAAAGAGAATATTGAGCTCCAGCACCTCAAAGTCACCGCGGCGCTCCATGTGCACGGAAATCTGGTCCTTCTCGACTGGCATGTATTTACTGATGACCGTCAGTAACTCTTCCTGCAGTGCGGGGAGAAAGTCTGGTGTATCGGCACTGCGCTCATGCGCGAGGATCAGCTTTAGGCGATCTTTGGCGACGCTGGCCGTCTTTTTTCGCGATCCGAGAAAGTAATCGAGAAAAGACATGTCAGCCTCCAAAGAGTCGCTTGAAGAAACCGGTTTTTTCAGGTTGTACAAAACGCAGTGGTCGCTCTTCGCCTAAAAACCTGGCCACGACGTCTTTATAGGCGAGGGCGACGTCGGTGCCCTGCATATGGATCGCCGGAATGCCCTGATTGGACGCCTGCAGAATGACCTCGGATTCCGGAATCACGCCGAGCAGCGGAATGCGTAGCAGCTCCTGCACATCGTCGAGGGAGAGCATTTCGCCACCTTGGACGCGCTTCGGTGCATAGCGGGTAAGCAGGAGATGTTCGCGAATGGGTTCGGCGCCTTCCTCGGCGCGCTTGGAACGGGCGGCGAGAATGCCCAGGATGCGGTCGGAGTCGCGGACCGAGGAAACCTCGGGGTTCGTGACAACAATCGCGGCATCGGCGTGGTACAGCGCCCGCAAGGCGCCGCTCTCGATGCCGGCGGGCGAGTCACAAACAATGTAATCGAACTGTGTCTGCAGCTCCTCCATGACGCGAGCCACACCATCTGTCGTCAGGGCATCTTTGTCGCGGGTTTGCGAGGTCGGCAGGATGTAGAGATTTTCCAGCATCTTGTCGCGGATCAGCGCTTGCTGCAGGCGTGCCTCTCCATGAATGACGTTGATGAAATCGTAGACCACCCGACGCTCACAACCCATGACCAGATCGAGGTTGCGCAGGCCTACGTCAAAATCGATGACGACAGTGCGATACCCGCGCTGGGCAAGGCCGCTGGCGAAGGCTGCGCTGGTAGTGGTTTTGCCCACTCCTCCTTTACCGGAGGTGACGACGACAGTTTGGGCCACGAGTTTCTCTCCTGTATTAATTCTCCAACGCGATTATATGCAGGTGTTCACCATCGAGGGAAACCTGTGCAGCTTTGCCCCAAAGGGGGTGCTCCGCGTCAAGGGTCATGTAGACGCCGGCAATGGCTACCAGCTCTGCCTCCAGACGTTGACAGAAAATGCGTGCTGATTCGTCTCCCTGAACGCCCGCCAAGGCCCGTCCGCGCAAGGGGCCATAGACGTGGACATGTCCGTCGGCCAGGACTTCGGCGCCAGCGTTGACGGCGCCCAGACAGACCAGATCGCCACCTCGCGCGTACTGGCGCTGACCTGAGCGCAGGGGCTGGCTGAACACGCTGCCTGCAGCGGTATTCGACGCCGGCGGCGCGCTGGCGGCCTTGGCGTCGCTGCCGCGCAGGTGGGGTAGCCCGAGAGCAGCCGCGGCTTCCGCTTGTTCGTCGCTGACATTACGCACCCCGATGGGAAAACAGCCGGCTTCGCGGAGAATCGTCAGCCATTCGCTGAAGGGCAGGGAAAGTGATGGATCGATGTCGGTCAGGTCCAGGATGATCGCTGCCCCCTGTACCAGACGCAACGCCGGTCCCTGGGCCGCAAGTTCCGCCTGCAAGGTCTTGGCAGAAGCGTGCGTCAGACGCAAGATGCTGAGGGTGAATACCCCGCCACTAAGGCGCAGGGTCGATTTCGTCGGGGTGGCATTCATGTTTCACGTGAAACCCGTCAGGACTAATCGCGTCGCAGCAGTGGCAGCTTGTCTTTTTTTCCATTGAACTCCTCTGCCTGGGGCAGGGCCGCCTTCTTGCGCAAGATAACGGGCCAGTGGCGGGTGAGTTCTGCATTCAGGGCGGTGAAATGTTTCTGATCGTCAGGCACTTCGTCTTCGGCATAGATCGCATCGGCCGGACACTCGGGAACACAGGCAGCACAGTCGATACACTCGACCGGATCGATGACCAGAAAGTTTGGCCCCTCGTGAAAGCATTCGACAGGGCAGACTTCGGCACAATCGGTATATTTGCATTCGATACAATTTTCGGTGACAACGTAGGTCATGCTTCAAACCTTGGCAGGGCTGGATTTTTTTCGGGTACTTTTGGCGCTGGCGGACTTCTTGCTGCTACTTGTCTTTTTTGCAGTAGCCGGGCTTCGACGCGCAGCCTTTTTTGGCTTGCCGTCTGCTGCTTCCTCCTCTGCTTTGGGCTCCGGAGCTACGTAGTCGCGCAACAATTCTTCGATTTCGACGGGCGCTGCCGCTTCTGGAAAATGGAAGGCGCAGTCTGCCTGAGGACAGACTAACTCCTCACCGCGACGCTTGGTACTCTTTTTATAGAGCACCGGCCAAGCGCAGCGTGGGCAGGCGCGGGCGACGGGCTCTCCCCAAACGGCATATTTGCATTTGGGGTAGGTGTTGCAGGAGTAGAAGGTCTTGCCGTAACGACTGCGCTTCTCCACCAGCTCGCCGCTGCCACAGGCTGGGCAGGTGACGCCAGTGGATTTGGGTGTGCTTAGGCTCTCCAGATATTTGCAGCTCGGGTAACCACTGCAGGAAATGAAGCGCCCGTAGCGCCCCTGGCGATAGACCAAGGCCTTGCCGCAGTCGGGACAGTCGCGCCCGACGGGTTCTGGTGCCTCACGCGGGCCATCGATGGGGCGGGCGTAATTGCAGTCGGGATAGCCACTACAAGAGATGAAGCGCCCGTAGCGCCCCAGCTTGAGGCGCAACGGTTTACCACACTCGGGGCAGTTTTCGTCGATCGCCTCGCTGGTTGCCTCGGAGCGACTGATATTGGCTTTGTCTTCTAGACGCTGATGAAAAGGCTTCCAGAAGTCCCTCAATACCGGCTGCCAGTCCTTCTCGCCGCGGGAGATGGCATCGAGCTGGTCCTCGAGCTCGGCGGTGAAGCCATAGTCGACATATTGGTCAAAATGCTGTACCAGGAACTGGTTGACAACCTCCCCTAAGTCGGTGGGGTGAAAACGCCGCTGTTCCACAGCAACATATTCCCGGTTCTGCAGGGTCTGAATGATGCTCGCGTAGGTGGACGGTCGACCAATTCCATGCGCCTCCAGGGTCTTGACCAGGGTTGCGTCGCTGTAGCGCGGGGGCGGCTCGGTGAAATGCTGTTCGGCTTCGATCCCATGAAAAGTGGGTTGATCGCCATTTTGCAGGGCAGGCAGGAGGCGTTGCTCGTCGTCTTCGTCCTGCTCGTCCTTGCCTTCCTGATAGACCACGAGAAAACCGGGAAAGGTGACCGTCGAACCATTGGCGCGTAGTTGCCAGTGACTGCCCGCAGCGAAATCGACGGCTACCAGGTCTAGCTGCGCTGCGGCCATCTGACAGGCGACAGCACGTTTCCAGATCAGGTCGTAAAGGCGCCATTGGTCCTTGTCGAGGCGGCCCTGCAGACTGTCGGGGTGACGGCGGATGTCGGTGGGGCGGATCGCCTCGTGGGCTTCTTGGGCATTCTTGGCCTTGGTCTTGAAACGGCGCGCCTCTTTGGGGAGATATTCGCCGCCAAAGTGTTGTTGCACGAAGTCGCGCATAGCGGCAATGGCATCTTCCGAGAGATTCACCGCATCGGTACGCATGTAGGTGATCAAACCAACGGTCTCGTTACCGATACTGATGCCTTCGTAGAGTTGTTGGGCAACGCGCATGGTACGGCTGGCGTTGAAGCCGAGTTTGCGCGAAGCCTCCTGCTGCAAGGTCGAGGTAGTAAACGGTGCGGCCGGTTGCCGCTGGCGCTGCTTGCGCTCGACCTTGATCACCTGGAGCGGCTGGCGCTCGAGGTTGGCAAGGATCTCACTGCGTATCGCCTCGGCAGCCGCCGCATCGGGAATGTCGAATTGCTCGAGCTTTTTCTCCTGCCACTGGCTGAGGCGTGCGGAAAAACGCTTTTCCTCCTGCTCCAGCTCTGCGCTCAGGGTCCAATATTCGCGCGCAACGAAGGCGCGGATTTCGGCTTCACGCTCGCAGATCATGCGTAGGGCTGCGCTCTGCACGCGACCGGCGGAAAGACCGGGGCGTACCTTGCGCCAGAGCAGCGGCGAGAGATTGAAACCGACGAGATAATCCAGCGCGCGGCGCGCTTGCTGGGCATTGACCAGATCCATGGCAATCGCGCGCGGATGCGCCACGGCGTCCTGTACTGCGCGCGGGGTGATTTCGTGGAAGACCACCCGCTGTACCGGTTTGCCGTCGAGCAACTTCTTGTCGCGCAGCAGCTCTACCAGGTGCCAGGAGATCGCCTCGCCCTCGCGATCCGGATCGGTGGCGAGCCAGAGACTATCGGCCTTGCGCAATGCGCTAGCAATGGCATCGACATGTTTGCCGTTGCGTGCGATTTCGGCATAGCGCATGGCAAAATCGTGTTCGGTATCGACGGCCCCTTCCTTCGGCAGCAGATCGCGCACATGGCCGTAGGAGGCAAGCACCGTAAAGTCGCCGCCCAGATACTTCTGGATGGTTTTCGCCTTCGCTGGCGACTCGACAATTAGCAAGTGGGTCATGCGTCAGTGCAAGATGCGACGGCCATCGGGGCTGAGAAGTTGGTCCATCCAGTAGCCGTCGGGGCCGTCCTCGTTGACCATCACCAGAAAGGCGACCCAGTCGAGGGTCTCCAGGTCGGTCTCTTCCAGTTCCAGGGCCAGAAGACGGTCGATAATGCGCTCCCGGATACTGCTGTTGATGACGCCCAGGTGTTCCCATTCCGCCAGCTGCCCCCGCGTTGCCACGGATAACTGCAGATTTTCCCAGGGTTGATAGCTGCGGATGGCAGAGCGGCTGTTTTCGGGGCTGTGGTCTTCGTCGAAGCCGTCCATCCAGTCGAGGGCACGTTGAATTCCCTCTTCCGGGTACCCTGCGGCGAGCAATTGCTCCTCGATCTCGCTGTTTTCCTCGTCGTCGTCGAGGTGGTCGAGTAGGTAACTGATGATGTCGATGACGTCTTCCATGGCAGACCCCTAGTTGGTATTGGGAAGGCGACAGAAACGCCCCCCAGGGCAGGAGGCGATATATCCTTGGATTTCCATGTGCAAGAGGATGGACGAAAGCGCCGGGAGCGTCAATCCGCAGCGGCTGGCAATTTCCTCGCTGCTCAGGGTTTCCTGTCCCAGTGCCGCCCATACCTGACGTTCCGTTTCGTCCTCCGGCTGGCGCAGTTCCCGTATCTCAGCACCCTGGCTGGCAGCAAAGAGAGGTCCCAGCTCTTCGAGAATGTCCTGTGCTGTCTCAACCAGCTTGGCGCCGTCCCGAATCAGACGATGGGGGCCGCGGGCCAGAGGGCTGTGGATCGAGCCAGGGATGGCAAAGACCTCACGGCCCTGTTCCATGGCCAGACGGGCGGTGATCAGGGAGCCGCTGTTTTCTGCTGCCTCGACCACCAAAGTTCCCAGGCAAAGCCCGCTGATCAGCCGATTACGGCGCGGAAAGAGGCCACGATGGACGCGGGTGCCGGGTGGCTGTTCGCTGATGATGAGGCCCGTCGCCAGCATGGCGCGGGCGAGGTCCAGATTTTCGCGCGGATAGATCAGATCGGTGCCGGTGCCCAGTACTCCGATGGTACCCGAATGCAGAGCACCCTGGTGCGCGGCGGCGTCGATGCCGATGGCCAGGCCACTGACAATCACCAGTCCGTTCTTGCCCAGCTCCTCGGCAAAGGCACGGGCTGTGGCATTCCCCACCGGCGTCGGGTTGCGGCTGCCGACAATGGCGAAAAGTGGGTCGCGCAGCCGGGCGCGCTGACCGCGCAGAAACAGGGCCATGGGCGGATTGGCAATTTCCCGCAGCAAGGGGGGATAATCGTCATCGAACCAGGTACAGAGATCCTGCTCGGCGTTTGCCAACCATTGGCGATCGGCATCCGTCAGGCAGTCTTCCGGGTCCCGGCGCAGCCACTCCTGACTGACGGCAGGGAGATCGGGATGGCGTACGCCAAAACAGGCCTCCGCAGACTCCTGTTGTTCCAGTAAGAGGCGCTGCCGTCGTGGGCCGAGGCCGGGGCAGCGCAGGAGGGCAAGCCAAGCGGATTGTTTCAAGGAGTGAGTTGGGCCTCTTGCTGCAGTTTTGCCGGTCCGGCAACCGGGTAATAAACATTGGCGCCCAAGGGAATGCCGCGCGTTGCCGAGGTGATGACGGCATAAGAAACCTGGGGAAAGACGCGGAAAATCATCAGGGTACCAATTTTTTCCGGAGGTAGGGGGAAATCCTTGCCGGTGACAGCATTCTTGCCCATCCGTGCCGAGTCGTCGATCTCCATGACGTTGCCTGGCTTCAGCTCGGCATTTGCGCCCTGATCGAGGATGACCACCTGCCCTACCGTGAGTTCTTCGGCGTTGTTGGTTTTGGCGATGATTTGTGCCGCGACGGCCCGCTTGGGCGCGCTCGGGAAATAGTGTGGCGCCGGTCTCGGGGTGATCGGCACCAGACGGTCGCCCAGATCGATTTCCCGCCGCGCTGAGAGAATACGAATTTCTGCCTCGCTACCGTTGTTGTGCACTAGCTCTGCGGTGCCCAGATTGATCACGCTATAGCCCAGCGGCTTGGGATCGGCCAGACGATGCAGCTCAGTACCCAGACGCACGATACTGTAGCGGGTTCCCACTGCAGCCTGGTCGAGGCCGCTGACGAAGACCTTGTCCCCGGCGGTATAGGCGGGACGCTCATGCAGTGCTGCAGCGAGATAGGGCAGTTTGTCGTACTCCTGCTTGTTGGCGACGATGGCCGGGCTGTACAGAAAGGGCATGATGATACCCGTATGGTAACTGGGAATGGCCGCTACCTGCAGTTGGGGTTGCAGGGGAATGACCTCGACGGCAGGTTCGCCATTGGGCATCCGGTACAGGACGATGCGATCGCCGGGGTAGATCAGATTGGGATTGCGGATCTGTGGGTTGGCGTGCCAGATCTTCCGCCATTCCCAGGGATTTTTGAGGAAATGGGCGGCGATGCCCCATAGGGTATCACCGGGTTGTACGACATAACTGCCCAACTGCTGGCTGACAGCTGCTGGCTCGGCGAGTGCCAGGCCAGGGGCAAGAGGGCCCAGCAGGGCGCAGGCAATAGCCAGGGGTACAACACGTTTCCGCATGATCTCTTCTCCTTGGGACTTCCGCGCCCCATAGTATTAGTCCAAGATATCAATTTTTGCGAGAACGGACCGGTTATGGCGCTTTTGAAAATTGTCGAATATCCCGATACCCGCCTCAAAGGCCTGGCTCAGCCGGTGGCACGAATCGATCGGGAAATCCGTCAATTGGCGGATGATATGGCGGAAACCATGTACGATGCCCCGGGCATCGGCCTTGCGGCACCACAGGTGGCGGCCGCGCAGCGATTGATCGTTGTCGATGTCTCCGATGGACGCAACGAGCTGCTGACCCTCATCAACCCCGAAATCATCGAGAAATCCGGCGAGGAGGAGATGAAGGAGGGATGTCTATCCGTTCCTGGGGTTCTCGAGACCGTGCGCCGCGCTGATCGGGTCAAGGTGCGCGCTCAGGACGTCAGTGGCAAGACTCTAGAGCTGGAAGCCGACGGCCTGCTGGCAGTCTGTCTGCAGCATGAAATCGACCACCTCAATGGCGTGCTCTTTGTCGATCATCTTTCCCGCCTGAAACAGAATCTGATTCGCCGCAAGGCAGAAAAGCGGATGCGCCAGCATGGCTGAGGACCGGCGCATCGTCTTTGCCGGAACGCCGGAATTCGCGCAGATCGTGCTCGCTCAGCTGTTGGCACGTCAGGACAATGTCGTCGGCGTTCTGACCCAGCCGGATCGTCCTGCGGGGCGCGGGCGCAAGCTCCAGGCGAGTCCGGTCAAGACCCTGGCGATGCAGGCGGGGCTGCCGATATTACAGCCAGAATCCAGCCGCCGCCCCGAAACCCTCGACTGGTTGGCCCAGTTGGCCCCCGATCTGCTCATTGTCGTTGCCTTTGGCCAGATTCTGCCGCAGGCGATGCTCGATCTGCCGCGCCTCGGCGCCATCAATGTCCACGCCAGTCTCCTGCCGGCGTGGCGCGGTGCCGCTCCTATCGTCCGTGCGCTGGCTGCTGGCGATCGCGAAACCGGGGTCTGTATCATGCAGATGGAAGCCGGACTGGACAGCGGCCCCGTGCTGTGGACACGCAGCACGCCGATTCTGGATACGGACACCGGAGCCAGCCTGCACGATAGGCTGGCGGAACTCGGTGCCGAGGCCCTCTCCGAGGCTCTCGACCGTCTGTGGCTGGGGGAACTTCGACCCCAGTCTCAGGATCACGAACGGGCGACCTACGCCAAAAAGCTGCGCAAGGAAGAGGCGCGTATCGACTGGTCACAGGACGCCGCGACCAGCGAACGCCTGATTCGGGCCTACCATCCCTACCCGGTGGCGCACACGAGTTTTCGGGAGCAGCCGTTACGCGTCTGGGCGGCGCGTCTGGGTAGCGCTAGCGGCGTAGCAGGCACGCTGATCACGAATACGGCGGAAGGGCCGGAAGTCGCCTGTGGACAGGGAAGTTTGGTGCTGACCCGGGTACAACCCGCGGGGAAGGCACAACTTTCCGGTGCTGATTTCGTGCGCGGCTACCGTCCGCAAGCGGGCGAGGTTTTCGTTTGAGCGAGGCCGTGCAGGGGAAGCGCCTGCGCCGCGCCGCTCTGCTTGCCTACCCGGCAGCGTTGGCGGGTGAGCGCCTGGATTTTCTCCTGGATCGCTCCGGTCTGCAGGGGGCAGAGCGGGCCAGCCTGCAATGGTTGCTGAGTGGCGGCCTGCGCGAGAGCCAGGCCTTGCGCGAACAGTTGCAAAGCCTGTTGCGCCCCGGCAAGCAGGATGAGCAGGTGCTTGCCCTGCTGCAATTGGCGCTATACGAATTGCGCCATGGGCAACGCCCGGATTTTGCCATCGTGAATGACTGGGTGGAGGCCAGCCAGCTTATCGGCAAGACTTGGGCCAAAGGCCTGATCAATGCCGTGCTGCGCCGCTATCTGCGCGAGCGTCCGGCGCTCGAGACAGTGGCGATGTCGTTGTCGGAATCGCATCCTGCGTGGCTGCTGCAGCGCCTGCAGGCGGCCTACCCAGAGGACTGGCCCGCCATTGTCGCTGCCAATCTCCAGTCCGCGCCGCTGTGGTTGCGCGTCAATCGGCAGCAGCTCAATCGCGATGCGTACCAACGGCGCTTGCAAGAATGCGGTCAGCCCAGCCGCACCTATGACCAATTGCCGGACGCCCTGATCCTGCCCGGCAGTTTGCCAGTCCGCGATCTGCCGGGTTGGGACGCCGGCTGGGTCACAGTGCAGGATGGCGCTGCGCAACTGGCAGCGGAGATTCTCGCGCCCCAGCAGGGGGAAAAAGTTCTCGATGCCTGTGCCGCGCCCGGCGGCAAAACCGCGCATCTGCTTGCCTTGGGGGCCACGAATATGCTGGCCCTGGACCGCTCCGCCCCACGTCTGCGCCGCCTGCAGGAGGCGCTGCAACGGCAGGGCCTCAGTGCCGAACTGCGGGAGGCCGATGCGGCCTTGCCGGATACCTGGAGCAACAAGCAACTTTTCGATGCCATTCTCCTCGATGCGCCTTGCAGTGCCACCGGCATCATTCGTCGCCACCCAGATATCCTGCACCGCGAACCGGACCTCGTCGCCTTGCGTGAAGAGCAGGCGCGTTTGCTGCGCGGTCTTTGGCAACAGTTGCGACCGGGGGGGCGCCTGCTCTACTGCACTTGCTCCATTTTGCCGGAAGAAAACGAAGAGCAGATACAGGATTTCCTTGCCGGGCACGGCGACGCGGTGCGGGTGCCAGACCCGCGCTGCGGTCAACGCCTCCCCGGGCAGGACGACATGGACGGCTTCTACTACGCGCTGCTGCGCAAGGTCGGTACGCAGGCATGAGCGAACGTCAGCGCCCCTCGCCGCGCCGCTACTGGTTGCGTGCACTGCGCCAGAATGATGGTGACGAAGGGAGCGGCGGCTTCCTGCGCTGGTGGGCGGTGCTGCTGATCCTCCTGGTCCTGGGCTTTCTCGCATTTACTTTTTTTGTCAGTGCCGCAGGACCGCTGAGCCCCTTTTTCATCCCCATGCTTCTCGCTTCGGCGGCCATCGTTTTGCTCCTGCTGGTGTTGGTCATGGTCGCTGTCGCCCGCCTGCTGCTGCGTCTGCGGCGCGGTGAGGTGGGCAGTCAGCTGGCCACCCGTCTGGTCGTGATCATCACCATCCTCAGCCTGACCCCAGCGGCCGTGGTGTTTGCCTTCTCCTGGCGTTACCTCAATCAAGGCATTGACTCCTGGTTGAGCGCTGCGGTGGAGAGCGCTCTCGAGCAGGCGGTAGATGTAGCCAAGGCGGGGGTAGACCGCTACCGCAGCAGCACCCTGCTGTCGGCGGAGACGATTGCCCAGGCGCTCACCGGGCAGCCGGACAGTGCCGCAGTGCTGACTGTCATCCAGATGCGCGACCAGTTTCGCCTGAGCAGCGTCACCCTCTTTTCCAGCAGCAACCGCATCATTGCCACCAGCAGCGACAACCTCGAGCTGGTCCCTCGCCTGCCCCACGACCTTTTGCTTGGCGCCCATACCAATCATCCGCTGGTCAAAATGGCAGACGAAAACGGACAGTTCCTGGTGCGCGTGCTCATCCCGGTGATGAACCCGCACTTTGGGCGCGGCAATCGTCTGCTCTATGTGGAGCAGGTGGTGCCGGAGCAATTCAGTCGGGCCGCTGCAGCAGTGCAAAACGCCGATCACCGCTATCGGCAACTCACCCTGATGCGCGGGCCCATGAAGACGGCCTTTCAGATGACCCTAGCGGTCGCTCTCTTGCTGACCGCGCTCAGTGCGCTGTGGATCGCCCTGCTCCTGGCCCGGCGCCTGACCGCCCCCATCGCCCGCCTTGCCGCGGGGACCCAAGCGGTAGCGCGCGGCGAGTTCATTCCCCTGCAAATCATTCCCAGTAATGATGAGCTGGGCGTTTTGCTTCATTCTTTCAACAATATGACGCGACAGCTTGCACGCGCCAAGCAGCAGGCGGCCAAGGCGCAGGAGGAGGCCGATCAGCGACGGTATTATCTGGAAACCATCCTGGCGCAGATTTCCAGCGGTATCCTGATATATGCCAATGATGGCAAGATCTCAGAAGTCAATGCAGCGGCAAGGAAGATTCTGCGTCTGCCGGAAAGCGGGCTGCCGGATCCGGAAAATGAGCCGCAACTGGCCGCGTTCTGGGCTCAGGCACAGGACTGGATTCAGCAGCCACGCAACGACATGCAGCGGGAGCTGCAGATCGAACGTAGTGACGGTACCCAGACCCTATTGCTGCACGGCGCGCGCTTTGCCGAGCTGGGCGGGACCGAGGGTTTTGTCCTGGTCTTCGACGACATCAGTCCGCTGTTGGCTGCCCAGCGCAGCGCCGCGTGGGGGGAGGTAGCGCGGCGCCTGGCGCACGAGATCAAGAACCCGCTCACGCCCATCCAGCTCTCGGCAGAGCGGCTGCGCCGCAAGTATCTCGAACGGCTTGGCGCCGAGGGGGAAACGCTGGATCGGGCAACCCACACCATCATCCAGCAAGTCGACGCCTTGAAAGTGTTGGTCGATGCCTTCTCCGAATATGCCCGAGCGCCAAAGCTGGACCTGCATCCCATTGATCTGAACGCCTTGATTGCCGATGTTGCCGAGCTTTATCGCGGGCAGGGCGCCGGAGTGGAAATCCGCTGCGATCTGGCGCCCGAGCTGCCGCTGCTGCGCGCCGATGCCCATCGCCTGCGGCAGATCCTCAACAATCTGCTGCGCAATGCCATCGATGCCATCGCTGCTACGGCAGAGCCAGCAACGGAGGGGCAGCGGCACATCTGGATTCGTACTCGGATGCTGCTCGGTCCGGAGCAACCCATGCTAGAATGGATAGTAGAAGATGATGGTCCAGGCTTCCCTGCAGACCTCCTGGCGCGGGTTTTCGAGCCCTACGTGACCAGTAAACCCAAGGGCTCGGGTTTGGGATTGGCCATTGTGCGACGCATCGTCGAGGAGCATGGTGGACAGATCGAGGCTGGAAACCGGGAAGAAAGCGGGGCTCGGGTGGTGATGCGGTTTCCCCTCGCGGCGGGGGTGGCGGAGGAAGCATGAAGGAAGCGGGAAGACTCAACATTCTGGTCGTCGATGATGAGCCGGATATTCGTAGCACGCTGGCCGATATCCTCGAAGACGAGGGCTACCGTGTTACCCAGGCAGCCAGTGCCGCCGAGGCCGAGGCGCGTCTGCGCGATGGCCTCTACGATCTTCTTCTGCTCGACATCTGGATGCCCGGGGAGGACGGATTGCAGTTCCTCCGGCGTCTTGCGAGTAATGGCCTGGAGCAGCCGGTGGTGATGATGTCGGGGCATGGCACCATCGAAACTGCTGTGCAGGCGACGAAACTGGGGGCCTATGATTTTATCGAGAAGCCCCTGTCTCTGGACAAGACCCTGCTCAGTGTCGGTCATGCCCTCGAAGCCTTCCGGCTACAGCGCGAGAACCGGGAGCTGCGCGAGCAGAGTGGGGTGATCGAACGACCTACCGGTGAAAGCCCGGCCATCAAGCAGTTTCGCGAACAACTCAAACGGGTTGCGGCGGTAGACTCCTGGGTCCTGCTCCAAGGCGAAGCGGGAAGTGGCAAAGAGGTCGCGGCGCGCTACCTGCACCGCCACAGCCGTCGTGCCGAGAGTCCATTCATCGACTTGCGGGCGGCGGTCATCGCTCAGCCCAATGTCACGGTCGAGCTGTTTGGCGCCGAGCAGGACGGGCGTGTGCAGCGGGGGCGTCTGGAATTGGCACACGGTGGCACCCTTTTCATCGACGAAATTGCTGACATGAACCTCGAGAGCCAGGCGCGTCTGGTCTCTGCCCTGCAGGAGGGGCGCATCCTCCGGGTGGGAGGGACGACGCCGGTGGACCTCGATGTACGCGTTATTGCCGGTACGGCGCGCGATCTGCAAAAACTGGTAGCCGCGGGGCAGTTCCGCCATGATCTCTTCTACCGCCTGCAGGCCCTGCCGCTGCAAGTGCCCAGCCTCGCGCAGCGCAGTGCCGATATCCCAGAGCTGGTCGAGGAGTTCATGGGGCTGTACCGCCGGCGCGAGGGTCTGAGTCGGCGGCAGTTTCTGCCGGAGGCCATGGAGGTTTTGCGCCACTATCCCTGGCCTGGAAACGTGCGGGAATTACAGAACCTGGTACAACGCCTGTTGATTCTCAGCGAGGGTCCCGAAGTCAGTGCCGAAGAGGTGGAGGGCGCGCTGGGGCTGGATCAGCGCCTGATGCCCCTCGGTAACGCCTCGCCGGATGATTTCGGCGGCACCCTGAAGCGTGCGCGTGAACGCTTCGAGCGCGCCTTTCTCGAATATCATCTGGCGCGCAACGACTGGAACATTGCCAGGACGGCAGAAGCCGCCGGTCTCGAGCGTACCCATCTCTACCGCAAACTGAAGAATCTGGGGATTGGGCTGCGCGGCGAGCGGCGCCCGGAGGATGAACTGGAGGACTGATGGAAGAACGATCGTTTCAACCCCTGGGTATTGCCATCCTCACGGCCTCGGACACCCGCACCCCCGAAACCGACAAGTCGGGTGACGCTGCCGATACTCTGCTGCGCGAGGCGGGTCATCGGATCGTCCAGCGTGCCATCGTTGCCGATGATCTGCTGGCCCTGCGGGCGCAGATGCAGGCGTGGATCGATGACCCACAGATCGATGTCGTCGTCAGCACGGGGGGTAGCGGACTCACCGGCCGCGATGTCTGCCCCGAGGCCATGGCGCCCTTGGTCAGCAAGCCCATCCCAGGATTTGGTGAACTCTTTCGTTATCTTTCCTACCAAGAAATCGGTACCAGCACCATACAGTCGCGCGCTGAAGCTGCGGTTTGCTCGGGGACCCTCTTTTTCCTGTTGCCTGGTTCAACGGGGGCTGTGCGCACGGGGGTCAGCCAGATCATCGTCCCCCAGTTGGATATCCGTCAGCGTCCCTGCAATCTCACCCAGCTCTTGCCGCGGATTCGCGGCGAGGTCTAGCGAACGGCAAGCGGTAAAGTCTCTCCCGCTATTAAACTGATCTGCAGTGCTCGCGGTACTTGGCGCGCCGTTGTTCGGAGCTTGCCCGACGCCAATCGTCGCAGGATAATCCGCCCATGAAAAACACCTTTTCCGTCATTGTGGTAGGCGCTGGCCACGCAGGTATCGAGGCAGCGGCGGCAGTCGCGCGTAGCGGCAGCCGTTGTCTGCTGCTGACCCAGAATATCGACACCATCGGGCAGATGTCCTGCAATCCGGCCATTGGTGGCATTGGCAAGGGGCATCTGGTCAAGGAAATTGATGCCCTGGGCGGGGTCATGGGCCGTGCCATCGATCGCGCCGGCATCCAGTTCCGCGTCCTCAATGCGCGTAAGGGGCCGGCAGTACGTGCCACGCGCGCCCAGGCCGATCGCAGCCTGTATAAGCTCGCGGTGCGTGAGCTGCTGGAAGAACTACCACTCCTGCAGATGTTTCAGGGCAGCGTGGGCGATCTGTTGGTAGAAGGTGGCAGGATCGCGGGTGTGCGGCTGGAGAATGGGCAGGAATTTCGTGCTCCGGCTGTGGTCCTTACCACCGGCACTTTCCTCGCCGGACGCATCCACATCGGCGATCAAAGTTACCCGGCGGGACGCGCCGGTGACGCCCCGGCCAATGCCCTGGCGGAACGTCTGCGTGCCCTCGAGTTTCCGGTGGCCCGGTTGAAGACCGGCACCCCGCCGCGCATCGACGGGCGTAGCATCAATTACTCCGTGCTCGAGATCCAGCCCGGCGATGACCCGGCGCCCCCCTTTTCCTTCCTGACGGAGCGCATCGAGGTCGAACAGCGCCCCTGCCATATTACTTATACCAATGCCGAAACCCATCGCATCATCGCCGACAACTTGCAGCATTCGGCCATGTATGGGGGGCACATTCAATCCAAGGGACCACGCTACTGTCCTTCCATCGAGGATAAAATCGTGCGCTTTGCCGACAAGGCGTCACACCAGATCTTTCTCGAACCCGAAGGCCTGCGCACCCAGGAGGTCTACCCCAACGGGATCTCCACCAGCCTCCCTTTTGCCGTGCAGGAGGCGCTGGTACGCAGCATGCGCGGCCTGGAAAACGCCGTCTTGTTGCGCCCGGGCTACGCCATCGAGTATGACTACCTCGACCCCCGCGCCCTGACCCCAGAGTTGCATAGTCAGCTTCTGCCCGGGCTCTTCTGTGCCGGACAGATCAACGGTACGACGGGCTACGAGGAGGCGGCGGCGCAGGGGCTCCTGGCGGGGATCAATGCCGCCCGCTGGGAGCGTGGCGAGAAGGGCTGGTGTCCGGCACGACATGAGGCCTATCTTGGCGTGATGGTAGATGATCTGGTTACCCGCGGGCTGGATGAACCCTATCGGATGTTCACCAGCCGCGCGGAATATCGACTGCGGCTGCGCGAAGACAATGCCGACCAGCGCCTGACGCCGGTAGGCCGAGAGCTCGGCTTGGTAGACGAAGAGCGCTGGCAACGCTTTGTCGCCAAGCAGGAAGCGCTGCGCGGTGAACGGCAGCGCTTGGAATCCATCCGTATTGGCGAAGACTCTCCCGCAGCCCAAAACCTGGCCATGCGCCTGCCGCAACCCCTACGCCGGGACCATAACCTCTGGGAGTTGTTGCGTCGCCCGGAGTTGAGCTATCCCGAACTGCTGGCAGACTGTGGTATCAGCGATCCGTTACCGGTCTCCCTTGCCGCGGTACTGGAAATCGACTGCAAATATGCCGGCTATGTGCAGCGGCAAGAGGAAGAGGTCGAACGCAATCAACGCTGGGAGAGCATGGAAATTCCGGCGGATCTCGACTTTGGCGTCATTTCCGGTCTGTCTACGGAGGTGCGGCAACGTCTGCAGCGGCAGCAGCCGCGTAGTGTGGGGGAGGCCAGCCGCATCCCTGGGGTCACACCTGCTGCGGTCTCCCTGCTGTTGATTCACGTGAAACGTCACCACTGGGCGGCGGCGAGTTAGGTGCCACCTATTCCCGAGATGGACAGCAACGCCCTGCGCCAGAGCCTTGATCAGGGGCTGCTCGCTATGGACCTGGACCAGGAAATCAGCCCGCAGGCGCGCGAGCGGCTTTTGTGCTACCTGGCAGAGCTGATGTCGTGGAACCGGACCCATAACCTGACAGCAATTCGGGACCCATCGGCGGCCGTATACCGGCATTTGCTCGATAGTTTGGCCTTGTTACCGTTTTTGCCGAAGGATCGACCGGTATATGACATTGGCAGTGGCGCTGGTCTGCCTGGCATCCCGCTGGCCATCGCGCGCCCGCAGCAACCCTTCGTGCTGGTCGAGCCGGCGGGTAAGCGGGTGGCGTTTCTGCGTCATGTGTTGTCCCTGCTAGGATTGGAGTGGGCAGAAGTTCGGGCACAGCGCGCCGAGGACTTACGCTACGTCGAGCGTATGGTACTGGTCAGTCGCGCCACCGCTGAGTTGGCGGAGTTCCTCGTCATGACCCAAAGTTGCTTGCAGCCAGGCATCGCGTTGCTGCTCGCCAAAGGACCGGCCTGGGCCGAAGAAATGAGTAAACTGCCACCGGATTGGGCGGCACGATTCGTGGCCCAACCATTGGCCATTCCCGGGCAACCGCCACGCTTTGCCCTCTGCGCCGAGCTGGAGAGCGCGGCGTCATCCTGTCACTGGTCGGTTCCGCCCGCAGTCGGTATCCTGTAAGTGCGAAGCGGAGAGAGATAGAAGATGCGGGTTGTGGCCATAGCCAACCAGAAGGGCGGTGTCGGGAAGACCACTACGGCGGTCAACTTGGCGGCGGCCGTGGCGGCCCTGGACAAGCGCGTGCTGCTGATCGACCTGGATCCGCAGGGCAACGCCAGCACCGGGCTCGGTGCCGATAAAAGTCGCTGGCCCAATGTTTACCACTTGCTTTTAGGGGAGGTCGATCTGTCGGCTGCGCTGCAAGGATGTGGAGCCTTGTCCTTGCTCGCCGCAAGCCTAGATCTCGCTGCTCTGGAAGTAGAGCTTGCCGGGCAGGAAGGGCGCGAGTTGCGTCTGCGCGACGCTCTGCGAGGCGCGCAGGATTGGGATTACGCATTCATCGATTGCCCGCCGTCCCTCGGCCTCCTGACACTGAACGCCCTGGTTGCAGCCGATCGGGTGTTGATCCCCATGCAATGCGAATATTTCGCCCTGGAGGGCCTGACGCAACTACTCGACACCCTGCGCCGGGTGCGCGCACAATTGCACCCCGGCCTGGAAGTCGATGGCCTTCTGCGTACCATGTTCGATGCGCGTAACCGTCTCTCGACCGAGGTGAGTGGTGAGCTGGAGCGCCATTTCCCCGAGCGTATGTACCGCGTCATCGTGCCCCGCAATGTCCGGCTCGCGGAAGCCCCCAGCTTTGGCCAGCCAGCCATTCATTATGATCCGCAGTGTGCCGGTGCCGACGCCTACCGCCAACTGGCGCAAGAGTTTTTGCAACGTGAGCAACGGTTATGAGTAAAAAACCTGCCGCGCTAGGTCGTGGTCTCGACGCCCTGTTTGCCGGTAACCGGGAGACCAGCACCCTGCGCAATCTGCCTCTCGACCTCATCCATCCGGGGGCACAGCAGGCGCGTAAACATTTCGACGAAGCGGCTCTGGCGGAACTCGCAGATTCCATTCGCGCCGAAGGGGTGCTGCAGCCTATTTTGGTGCGTGCCGAAGCCGGAGGCCGGTATGAGCTCTTGGCGGGGGAGAGGCGCTGGCGCGCAGCACAGTTGGCCGGACTGCGGGAGATTCCCGCCCTGATCCGCGAGGCCTCCGAACAGCAGGCTTTGGTGATCGGCATTATCGAAAATATCCAGCGTCAGGATCTCGATCCCCTTGAGGAAGCCGCGGCTCTGCAGCGTCTACTTGATGAATTCCACCTGAGTCATGAGGCCCTGGCCCAGGTGTTGGGGCGCTCGCGAGCGGCCATCAGTAACCAGCTGCGCCTGCTCCGCCTCGACCCCTCTTTAGCACCGCAGTTACGCACTGGCGGATTGACTGCTGGACATGCGCGGACCTTACTGTCCCTGCCGCCCCCCGCACAGCGGCAAGCGGCGGCGGAGATCATCGCCAAGGGTCTGAGCGTTCGCCAGGCCGAACTCTTGGCCAAAAATGTGCAGGACCGCGAGAATCGAGTCTCCAAGGAGGTCGACCCAAACCTTGCCGCGCTGCTCGTCCAGCTGGAAACGGCGTTGGGCCTGCAGGTCCGCATCTCGGTCCGTCGTGAAGGAGGAGAGTTGCACATTCGCTGGCGCAATGCCGCCGAGGCCGCCGCCCTATGGCAACGTCTGGGCGTGACGGAAGATTCAGTGCCCCTCTCTTGACCTCGTCCGACTGCGTGTTTAGACTCCCTGCCAATTTGCGGTGAGGCCGATGTCAGAAAAATCAACCATGGCCTCCTGGGCATTTTCGGCCTATGTCGGTCGAGTTGCTGCGTGGGTTTTGGTATTGGCTTTGCTCGTCGCCGCCATTTGTGCGTGGCGCTGGAATGCGCGAGAGGCCTGGGCCATTCTCTACGCCGCCTTTTTGAGCGTACTGAACATGCTCATTTTGGGAAGCCGCCTATTGGCGCTCCCCGTTTCACCGGCTGCCGCCAGCGCGCGGCTAGGTGCGGCGGTGCTGCAGCGCTGGGTGCTCACCATCTTGGGCTTGCTGTTGGCTTTGGCCTGGTTGCACCTGCCGATCGTCGGTTTGGTCATCGGTCTTTTGCTTGCACACTTTGTGTATTTAGGCTTCATGTTGCGCGAGCGCAGCAAGAAAAGGAGATGAAACGTGGCATCTGGCGATATCGCCCATCACCTGGTCAACTGGACGGTTGGCCAGGGATTCTGGACCTTCGATCTCGATACCATTCTGATTGGTTGGGTAATGGCTGCCATCCTGGTAATCACCTCCATGGTGGTCGGTGCCCGCCTGCAGCGGGGAGCCCCAGCCGGAATGCAGGCCTGGCTCGAAGGAACCGTAGAGTTTATCGATAAGCTGGTTACCGATAGTTTTCCGGTGCGCGATCCCCTGATTGCGCCGGTGGCGCTGACGGTGTTCGTGTGGATCCTGCTGATGAACAGTATGGACGTGATTCCTGCCTATCTGCCTGGAGTTATCGCCGGTTGGTTTGGGCTCGAGCACTTTCGCATCACGCCTACCGTAAATTTGAACACCACCTTTGCGGTCGCGTTGGCGGTCTTTGGACTGACCATTTTCACCAGTCTACGCGTCAAAGGATTTGCGTACTTCAAGACCTACCTCACCCACCCATTCGGCAAGTACCTAGCGCCCATCAACATCATCATGACGGCGATTGAAGAAATCACCAAGCCCCTGAGTCTGGGTTTGCGACTCTTTGGCAACATGTTTGCTGGCGAGCTTGTATTCCTGCTTCTCGCTCTATTGCCGTGGTGGGGTACCCTGATCATGGGCGAGGTCTGGTCGCTGTTCGAATCCCTCATCATTATGCTCCAGGCCTTTATTTTCACCGTGCTGACGGTTGTGTATCTGGGCATGGCCAATATGCAGGACCACTAATTCCACTTTCTGCTTTGTTTTGACATTCTAAGGAGTCTTTACCATGGACGCACATACCATCATCGTTGCAGCAACTGCCATCGCCGTGGGTATCATCTTTGGTGCCGCCGGTCTCGGCTCGGCCATTGGCTGGGGTTTGATCACCTCCAAGACCATCGAAGGCATTACCCGTCAGCCGGAAATGCGCCCGCAGCTGCTGGTCAACACCTTCATCTTCGCTGGCTTGATGGAGTCTTTCCCCTTCATCATTCTCGCTTTTGGCTTCTGGTTCCTCTTCGCCAACCCCTTCGTCGGCTAATGCCCCTGGTCGGCTGAGCCGGCCTCCGTGCAAGAGAGGACATCATGAATCCAGTAAGTATCAATGGGACGCTGATCATCCAGCTGATCACCTTCGTGATCCTGGTGATTTTGCTCTACAAGTACCTTTATGGTCCGTTGCGTCGGGTAATGGACGATCGCTCGGCAAAGATTGCGGACGGTTTGGCTGCCGCCGAGCGTGGTCAGGAAGAGCTTGACCTCGCGCAGAAGCGCGCTGCCGAAATTCTACGGGAAGCGAAAGAAAAAGCGAGCGAAATCATTTCTCTAGCCGAGCGACGTGGTATTGAGATGCGCGAGGAAGCGCAAATCAAGGCGCGTGAGGAGGCGGATCGCATCATCGCTGCAGCCCGAGCCGAGATCGAGGTCGAAGGCAATCGCGCTCGCGAGCAGTTGCGTGGTGAAGTCGTGCGCCTAGTGGTGGACGGCTCGCAACAGATCCTGCATCGGGAAATCAACGCTGACAATCATCGCGACATCGTTGATCGCATGGTTGCCCAGCTCTGACGGAGGCGATGATGGCAGAGTCTACTACCCTCGCGCGTCCCTACGCTGAAGCCCTCTTCGAGATGGCATCGGCGGGCGCTGTAACGGGTGCCTGGGATGATGCGCTGCAAGCCCTCGCCTCTTGGGTCGAGGATGCAGACGCGCGCGCCTTTCTCGCTGATCCAGAGCGCTTGGATGCCGACAAGGTAGCCTTGCTGGCGGGTGTTTCGGTCGCCGTCGACAAGGAGGCCTGGACGCGCTTCGTCCAGCTGCTCATCGATAACGAGCGCTGGTCGCTTTCCCGAGAAATCGCCGAACTCTTCCGCGCCGCGGTACGACGTGCGAAAGGGGAACTCGATGTGTTGGTTACCAGCGCATTCGCTTTGGACGACGATCAGAGGGCGGCCGTAGCTGCTGCACTGGAACGCCGGCATCCTGGTATGCACGTGACCCTGCGGGCGGCGGTAGACCCTGATCTCCTGGGCGGTCTGGTCATCCGCGCCGGTGACGAATCCATTGACGCATCCGTGCGCGGCCAGTTGCAACAACTGGCGCAAAATCTTCGCAATTGAATTGAGGAAATGGCATGCAACAACTGAATCCTTCGGAAATCAGTGACCTGATCCGCACGCGGATAGCGGGTTTCGAGGGGCGGGTAGAAACCCGCTCACAGGGAACGATCACCAGCCTGAGCGACGGGATTCTCCGCATTCACGGCCTGGAAGACGTGATGTACGGCGAGATGCTCGAGTTGCCGGGGGGTAAGTATGCCCTCGCGATGAATCTGGAGCGTGACAACGTCGGTGCCGTGGTATTGGGCGAATTCTCCGGCCTGGAGGAAGGGGACGTCGTCAAATGTACCGGTAAGGTCATGCAGGTACCGATTGGTAAGAGCTTGCTGGGTCGCGTAGTCAACTCCCTGGGTCAGCCCCTGGATGGCAAAGGCCCGATTGAGGCGGAAGAATACGACGTCCTCGAAAAGATCGCTCCGGGCGTCATCGATCGCCAGAGTGTGGATGAGCCCATGCAGACGGGAATCAAGGCAATTGATGCCATGGTTCCGATCGGGCGCGGACAGCGCGAGCTGATCATCGGCGACCGCCAGACTGGCAAGACTGCCGTTGCGGTAGACGCCATTCTGAATCAGAAGGGCCAGAACGTCTTCTGTGTGTATGTCGCCGTCGGGCAGAAGGCGTCCACAGTGGCGAGTGTGGTGCGCAAGCTTGAGGAGTACGGCGCGATGGAGTACACCATCGTGGTCGCCGCCAACGCCTCGGATTCTGCGGCAATGCAGTACCTGGCACCTTATGCCGGTTGTACGATGGGCGAGTATTTCCGTGATCGGGGCATGGATGCCCTGATCATCTACGACGACCTTAGCAAGCAAGCCTGGGCCTACCGGCAGATCTCCCTGTTGCTGCGCCGTCCGCCAGGTCGCGAGGCCTACCCTGGTGACGTGTTCTATCTGCACTCCCGCTTGCTGGAGCGCGCTGCGCGCGTCAACGCCGATTTCGTGGCAAAGAAGACCAATGGCGCGGTACAGGGAAAGACCGGCTCCTTGACCGCATTGCCGATCATCGAGACCCAGGCGGGCGATGTGTCTGCGTTCGTGCCGACCAATGTTATTTCCATTACCGACGGTCAGATCTATCTCGAATCCGATTTGTTCAATTCCGGCATTCGCCCGGCTATCAATGCGGGTCTGTCGGTTTCCCGCGTCGGCGGCGCAGCGCAGACCAAGGTCATCAAGAAGCTCGGCGGTGGTATTCGTCTGGACTTGGCGCAATACCGCGAGCTCGCGGCGTTTGCGCAGTTTGCTTCGGATCTTGATGAGATCACGCGCAAGCAGATCGAGCGCGGCAAGCGCGTAACAGAGCTGCTGAAGCAGGATCAGTATTCGCCGATGTCCGTCGCCGAGGAGTCTATCGCACTGTTTGCGGCGAGCAGTGGTGCCCTGGACGACGTCGAGGTCGCCAAGGTTCGGCCCTTTGAGAAGGCTTTGCTTGCCTATATGCACTCCAATCATCAGGCGACCGTCGATGCCTTGGAAGACAAGAAGGCACTCACCGACGAGATCAAGGCAGAATTGGATGCAGCGTTGAAGCAATTCAAGTCCACCGCGAGTTATTAAGGAACGGCAATGGCGAAGGCGAAGGAAATCAACGCCCAGATCAAGAGCGTAAAAAACACGCGCAAGATCACCAAGGCCATGGAAATGGTCGCGGCGAGTAAAATGCGCCGCGCCCAGGAACGGATGGCGGCATCGCGGCCCTATGCCGACAAGATCCGCGAAGTGCTGGCGCATGTCGCGCAGGCGCATCCAGAGTATCAACATCCCTTTCTCGCCGAGCGGCCAAGAAAGCGGGTTGGGTTTCTGCTGGTCAGTTCCGATCGCGGTCTTTGTGGGGCACTGAATGTAAACGTCCTGCGCATCGTTGTGCAGCAAATGCACGACTTGCAGAGTCAGGGCATAGAAGTGCAGGTGGCTGCAGTTGGCAACAAGGGCGTTGGGTTTCTGCGACGTCATGGTGCGCAGCTCTCTGCCGAACTCACCGGCATTGGCGATCGGCCCGGCCTGGCGGATATGGTTGGCCCGATTCGGGTGATGACCGACGCCTATCGGAATGGTGAGATTGACGCCCTTTACCTGATTTCTTCGCGCTTCATCAATACCATGTTGCAGCGGGCGACCCTGGAGCAGGTCTTGCCGGTGAAAAAGCCGGAGGAAAAGACGGTGGTGGCAGGCGAGCGTTGGGATTACATCTATGAGCCAGAAGCGCGACCGGTATTGGATCATCTGTTACAGCGCTACGTGGAATCGGTCATTTACCAGGCGGTAGTCGAGCATTTGGCCTGCGAGCAGAGCGCTCGGATGGTGGCGATGAAAAACGCCTCCGACAATGCCAAACGGCTCGTGGGCGAATTACAGCTTGCTTACAACAAGGCGCGTCAGGCGGCAATCACGCAGGAAATCGCGGAGATCAGCGCCGGCGCCGCGGCAGTGTAAATTTTTGGATTATTTGAGGATGCAGAGCATGAGCGAAGCGCAAGTTGCAGATCAGGCCGTTGGCCATATCGTCCAAGTCATCGGGCCGGTGATCGACGTCGCCTTCCCCCGCGGGCAGGTGCCGGAAATCATGGAGGCGATTGTCGTTGAAGACCGCCATCTCACCATCGAAGTACAGACGCAGTTGGGTGATGGCGTAGCTCGCGGTATTGCCATGGGTTCGAGCGAAGGCTTGAAGCGCGGACTCTCCGTCCGCCGCACCGGGGCACCGATCAGCGTCCCCGTGGGCCATGAAACTCTGGGACGCATCATGGATGTCCTGGGCGATCCCGTGGATGGCAAGGGGCCGGTGCAGACGCAAGAGCGCAAGGCGATCCACCGCCCAGCCCCGTCCTTTGACGAGTTGGCGGCGAGCACCGAGGTGCTGGAAACCGGCGTCAAGGTCATCGACTTGGTCTGTCCTTTTGCCAAGGGCGGCAAGGTCGGCCTCTTCGGGGGCGCGGGCGTGGGTAAGACGGTATTGATGATGGAGTTGATCCGCAACATTGCCATCGAGCACACGGGTTACTCCGTATTCGCTGGGGTCGGCGAGCGGACTCGCGAGGGCAACGACTTCTATCACGAAATGACCGAGTCCAGCGTTATCGATAAGGTTGCGCTGGTGTACGGGCAGATGAACGAGCCACCAGGCAACCGTCTGCGCGTGGGTCTTACCGGCTTGACCATGGCGGAGCATTTCCGCGATGAAGGCCGCGACATCCTGATGTTTATCGACAATATCTTCCGCTATACCCTGGCGGGCACCGAGGTTTCCGCACTGCTCGGCCGTATGCCATCGGCGGTGGGTTATCAGCCGACCCTGGCCGAAGAAATGGGCAAGCTGCAGGAGCGGATCACCTCTACCAAAGTCGGCTCGATTACCTCGGTGCAAGCCGTTTACGTGCCGGCGGATGACCTCACCGATCCGTCTCCGGCAACCACCTTCGCCCATTTGGATGCGACGGTGGTGTTGTCGCGACAGATCGCCGAGCTGGGCATCTATCCGGCTTTGGATCCTCTGGATTCCTTTAGCCGTCAGCTCGATCCGCAGATCGTCGGACAGGAGCACTACGACGTAGCGCGTTCCTGTCAGAAGACTTTGCAGCGCTACAAAGAGTTGCAGGACATCATCGCCATCCTCGGTATGGACGAACTTTCTGCCGAAGACAAGGTGCTGGTGGGACGGGCACGGAAAATCCAACGCTTCCTGTCGCAGCCGTTCTTTGTTGCCGAAGTCTTTACCGGTAGCCCGGGCACCTACGTTTCGCTCAAAGAGACCATCCGTGGCTTCAAGGCGATTGTCAGTGGCGAATATGACCATCTGCCCGAGCAGGCCTTTTATATGGTCGGCACCATCGATGAAGCGCTAGCCAAGGCGCAGAAGCTGCAGCAAGGCTGAGAGCTATGGGCATGACCATCGATGTGCGGGTAGTCAGCGCGGAAGGCAGCATCTACGAAGGCACGGCGGATATGGTGATTGCACCGGGGCAGATGGGTGAGCTGGGTATCCTTCCCCGCCATGCCCCGCTGCTCACCGGGCTGCGCCCGGGGGAGCTGCGCATCAAACATGGTGCTGAGACCGAATATCTCTTCGTAAACGGCGGGATCCTCGAAATCCAGCCCGACGTGGTTACGGTTCTGGCGGATTCCGCAGAGCGTGCCACTGATATCGATGAGGCGAAGGCCAAGGCTGCCAAGGAGGCGGCAGAGGTGCGCATCGCCAATCAGGCGGACGAGCTGGATTATGCGGCGGCGCAAGCGGAGCTGCTCGAGCAGGTAGCACGCCTGCGCACCCTGCAGCGTCTGCGCGAACAGGGTATCCTGCGCTAGCCTTTTGGGCGGTCTTTTCCCACGTAGCTTGTCGAAGGCCCCGACGCAGTAGCGTAGTGGGGCCTTTGTTTTTGGGGGAATAACATGACAATCGACGTCGTCATCCTGGCCGCTGGTAAGGGCACGCGCATGCGCTCATCGTCGCCCAAGGTGTTGCAGCCATTGGCGGGCAAGCCATTATTGGCGCATGTGCTCGATACGGCGCGCACGCTAGCGGGAAACCCGCGGATCCACGTCACTGTCGGTTATGGCGCAGAGCTGGTGCGTGCAACCTTTGCGCACGAGGGCGAGATCTGTTGGCACCACCAAGAACGGCAACTCGGCACCGGCGACGCCGTACGCCAGGCCTTGCCAGCTCTGCGGGAGGCCGAGCGGGTGCTGGTGCTGTATGGCGACGTGCCGCTACTGCGTGCCGAGACCCTGCAGCAGTTTCTGCACAGCACGCCAGCCAATGTCCTCGGACTCTGTACCGGGGACCTGACGGACCCCCAGGGCTATGGTCGAATCCTTCGCTCTCCGCAAGGGGAGGTCCTGGGGATTCGCGAGGAGCGTGACTGCAGCGCAGAGGAGCGGCTGCTGCGGGAAGTCAATCTGGGCATCATGCTCCTCCCTGCGTCTCGCTTGCCGGCCTGGATCGCGCGTCTGCAGCCCAGCAATGCGCAGGGAGAGTACTACCTTACGGACTTGGTGGGCTTCGCACGTAGCGACGGCGTTGCGGTACACGGCTTTCGCCTGCCGCGGCCGGAGGAGGCCCTGGGGGTGAACGACCCCGCCCAGCTCGCCGTGGCGGAACGCTTCTACCAGCGCCGGCAGGTGGAGGCCTTGCAGCGTGCAGGGCTGCGCTGCGCCGACCCGGCGCGTCTGGATCTGCGCGGTGAACTTCGCTTTGGCATGGACTGTTGGCTGGAGCCTGGAGTGATCATCGAGGGCAAGGTCTCGCTCGGGGATCGTGTGCGCGTCGGTGCCGGCGTAATTCTGCGTGACTGTACGATCGGCGACGATGTGGAGATTCTCTCCTATTCGTTATTGGAGGAAGCGCGCATTGGCACGGCGGCCCGCGTAGGCCCGTTTGCCCGCATTCGGCCAGGAAGCGACATCGGCGCGCGTGCGCATATCGGCAATTTCGTGGAAACCAAAAAGGTCATTCTGGGTGAAGGAAGCAAGGCCAATCACCTGAGTTATCTCGGCGACGCGGAGATCGGTAAGGGCGTGAATATTGGTGCAGGCGTGATCACCTGCAACTATGATGGCGTACACAAACATCGCACCGAGATTGGTGACGATGTTTTCGTAGGGTCTGACACGCAGCTGGTAGCTCCGGTTTCTGTGGGAAAAGGTGCCACCATCGGTGCCGGCAGCACCATCACCAAGGCGGTACCGGAAGGTGGCTTGACTCTCAGCCGGACACCGCAAAGGACGATTTCACACTGGCAGGGTCCCAAAAAATCCTGTACACCATCCTGAACCAGGCGGGGGATCAGAGCAATGTGTGGAATTGTTGGTGGACTTGCGACGGACGATGTGGTTCCAGTCATTCTCGAGGGCTTACGGCGCCTGGAGTACCGTGGCTATGACTCGGCTGGCCTGGCCTTTGTCGATGCGCAGGGCGAGTTGCAGCGGCGCCGCAGCGTCGGGCGTGTCGCGGAGCTGGCGGCGTTGCAAACCAAGGAAGGGTTCCGAGCAACGGTCGGCATCGGCCACACCCGTTGGGCGACCCATGGCGGGATTGCCGAGCACAATGCCCATCCGCTGATCTCCCATGACGAGATTGCCGTAGTCCACAATGGCATCATCGAAAATTATCAGAACTTACGCAGTCGTCTGCAGTCCCTGGGCTACCGCTTTACTTCCGAGACCGATACCGAAGTCATCGCCCATCTGGTGCACTGGTATCGTCAGCAGTTGCCTGCCCTGCTGGCAGCGGTACAGGCAGCCAGTCGTGAGTTACAGGGTGCCTACGCCTTCGCCGTGCTCAGTCGGCGCGATCCGCAGGAGCTGGTACTGCATCGCAAGGGCTGTCCCCTCTTGTTGGGCATCGCGGAGCAGGGACACTTTTTTGCCTCAGATGTAGCGGCACTGTTGCCGGTGACACGGCGGGTGATCTATCTCGAAGATGGCGATTTTGTCCGGCTCCAGCAGAATGAGTCATCTCTGCAGGATGCCGAGGGGATGCTGATACAGCGGGAAGAGCATTGGAGCCAGTTGAGCTCGGCAGCCATCGACCTCGGACCCTACCGTCACTTCATGCAGAAGGAGATCTACGAGCAGCCGCGCGCCGTTGCTGACACCCTGGAAGCGGCTCTGGATGGGGATTTCTCCATCGACCAGTTGTGGGGAAAGGGAGCGGCGGAGCGACTGCAAGAAATCGATCGCGTCCTGTTGCTGGCCTCGGGAACCAGTCATTACGCAAGTCTGGTGGGGCGCCAATGGATCGAATCCATTGCGGGCATCCCGGCAGCGGCAGAACTCGGACACGAGTACCGCTACCGCGAGAGCATTCCCGATCCACGCCAGCTCATCGTTACCCTGTCGCAGTCCGGTGAGACCCTGGATACCTACGAGGCGCTGCGGCACGCGCAGACCTTGGGGCATCAGCACACCCTGTCGATCTGCAACGTCGCGGAGAGTGCTATCCCGCGGGCGTCGGCCCTGCGTTTTCTCACTCGCGCCGGACCAGAAATCGGCGTGGCCTCGACCAAGGCCTTCACCACTCAGCTCGTTGCCCTCTACCTGCTCGCCCTCAGTCTCGGCGTGCTGCGTGGCCGGGTAGATGCGGCCGCATTGCAGGCGCATCGCGAGGCCTTACGGCAACTGCCGGGCAGCCTGCAGCAGGCCCTCAATCTGGAACCACAAATCCAGCTCTGGGCGAATCGCTTTGCGGATAAGGAGCATGCCCTATTCCTCGGCAGGGGACTGCACTATCCCATTGCCTTGGAGGGGGCGCTGAAGCTCAAGGAGATTTCCTACATCCATGCCGAGGCCTACCCTGCCGGTGAGTTGAAACATGGGCCCCTGGCGCTGGTCGATCGGCAGATGCCCGTGGTGGTGATTGCCGCCAACGACCAGCTCTTCGAGAAGGTCGCTGCCAACATGCAGGAGGTCCACGCCCGTGGCGGGCAGCTCTACGTCTTTACCGATCTCGATAGCCACTATGAGGGTGGAGAAGGGGTGCATGTGATTCGCCTCCCCCGCCACGCCGGGCTGCTTTCGCCCGTCCTCCACGCCATCCCAGTGCAGCTTCTCGCCTACCATGCCGCTCTGGTGAAGGGTACTGACGTTGACCGCCCGCGCAACCTGGCAAAGGCTGTGACTGTCGAGTAACTGTGTGTGTCCGTGTGGCTAGTTGTTCACAGATAATAAAGTTTGCTCACAGATCTGCTCGTGACCATTGACGTAGTGCGGATTTGCCAGAAAGGGTATCTCGGGCTATTCTATGACCAACTACATGACCAATAGAGGTTTGGCATGAGCACTGTCACCCTGGCCGAAGCCAAGACCCATCTGAGCCATTTGCTCGACCAAGTGGAGGCCGGAGAAGAGGTGGTCATAACGCGGCGCGGCCAGCCCATCGCACGTCTCACTCCCGTTGAGAAACCTAAGCAGCCGCTCAAGTCCCTCGCTCAATTCCGCAAGCAGATGCCTCATTGGCGCAAGTCCAGCGTCGAGCTGCTGCGGCAGATGCGCGAGGAAGGGCTGTAATGCTGTATTTCGATACCAGCTTTCTAGCCCCTCTCATCCTGGAAGAAGAAACCAGCGACAAGGTCGAGGCGTTTATTGTCAAGCTGCCGCCCGGAGAGCTTTCTGTAAGCCGTTGGACCCGGACGGAATTCGCCAGCTTGCTTGCCCGTGAGGTCAGAACGCAGGCCCTGGCGGAAAGCAATGCCCTAGCCGCCATGGACCAGTTCGATACCATGGTGTCGGAGTCCTTTCGGGTCCTCACCTTGGGAGTCGCGGACTTCGACCTAGCCACGAGCTACATCAAGCACTTCGCCACTAAACTCCGTGCCGGAGATGCCCTGCACTTGGCCATTGCCAGCAACCACGGCGCCGAGACCTTTTACACACTGGACCAGGGCCTGCTGGCGGCGGCCAACTTGCTCAAGGTGTCCGCCAGCCGGGGCATCTAGCCATAACGGGCAAGCGAACACCGTGACTGGGCGAAAAAATATAGCGCCCGCGGAAGCTAGCCACGAAAATATCGCAGGCTTCAAATTCCCTATAGGACGCAAAATCTCAATGCGCTGAAGTTTCGGGCTCGGCAATCTCGGAGAACTGGGCGAGTAGTTTTCCGTTTTCCCCTTGCAGATCGAGCAGATTGCCATGCCAGGTGAACGAGCGTGTTTCGTTCAGTGCAGTGGAAAAAGCCGTCTCCAGTTCTGCATTGCTGCCTAGACAGGCCATGCGCGTCGATACCAGGGCGGGGAAACGTAGGGTATTCTCCGCGCCGAGGGCGACCCGTCCAGCAATGCGATTGCAGCCATCCCAGCCGGATACCGAGCGTTCCGCGGGATCGAAGGCCAGATAGGGCTTCTTGCCGTTGGCAGTGGCGACGGTCTGGTGGCCTGGAAGCTTGCTCAGCTGCCAGCGGTAACTGGCATAAAGCGCCTGCGCGGAGTCCTGGCTGCTGACCTTGTTCAGTACCCAGCGCTTGCCTCCCAACTCTAGCGCCTTGCCTTCGCCGGTAAGCGGTACCAGCGCATTCTCCACGACCTGAAACCTTTCCCCATCCGCAGAAGACAGCTCGATTTCCGAAGCTCCCGGCAGCCAATGAAAGCTGCCTTGACTGCGGAAGATGCCCCCCGCCTTGTTGCTGGCGTATTGGTGCGTCAACAGATAACGATCATCGTTGCGCAGACTGATGGTCATGCGGATACCTGCACAGTCGGCGCAGGGCAGATTCCCTGCATAACTGCCGGACCAGTCGAGGGAGGTTTTTGCCGTGCTCTCATCCGGGGGCTGGGGATGGCTGCCCTGACGAGACGGCGCCGCTGCGGCGCAACCCGCTAACGTCATGGGAAGCAACAGGAAAAACAACTTGGCAGAAATCTTCATGGGCGCTTCCTTGTCAGTAAAAATTGCTTCGTCAGCGGTATGCCGCCAAGACCTCCGGCGGCACCGGGGCAAACTCGAAGGGCTTGCTAGGCACAAATTTGTCAAGCACGTCACCATTGTAGGTCTCCCCTTGGCCCATGGGCAGCATCCGCACTGGGGCGCCGGGTTTCAGGTCGGCCTTGTTGAGGTCAACCCAGAACAGATCCATGGAGGAGGTCGAGTTGAAATAATATTTCAGGTCCTTTTGATCGGCCACGACCCGCCAGCGGGTGGTGGAGATATTGGGGTGCCCCGGAGTGGAGATACCCATGGGTACGGAGATGTTGTTGAGCACGCTGAACACCTGGGCTACCCCGACCCGGTTGCTGGCGGTTTTGGGGATGGCGTGAATGTAGAAGCTCGCCCGCGCGAAGCGATCTGGAGCCTGATTGCTGCCGGGCAGGAAGCGGGTGCCGCCAATCCCTTCCCAATATCTCGCAACGGCGAGTTGCTGCGAATATTCCGGATCATTGGTCAGCACCTGATACTGCCGGCCTTCGTGGATCACCAAGTTGCCGTCGATGTACTCCAGGATGGCACTATTGCCGCTACTATCCGACAACGACAGGTGTAGGGTGGTGAAGCGATCAGTGCCAGGGATGGGCGCCGAAATCAGACAAACGGGATGCGTCTTCAGAGAATGAACGGCCTCCTGCACCGTCGCGAAGTTATCGAGGAAATACTGCGCCCAGGCGCTGATCGCTAGACGTTTTTCGTCGGTCCCGCAGTGATCGGGGTACTTGCTGGAATTCAGCCACAGCATGTTGGCCACCAGGCCTTTTTGATTCATTCCATCGGAGACGGCGGCATTGAGGGAAGTGACAACGACGCTGCCGTAGCGCGAAGTCCATACTGCTGCATTCTTGCCTGCCCCCCCGTTTTCCTTCAGGCCCGCGGGGAAAAGCCACAAACGAGTGTGCATGGGATCTTTCCAGTCCATAGTGCGGCCGGTAATGGTCAGGCCATCCTCACCGTGGTAGACCACTCGGGTACAGGCCTCGCCATTGGCGGCAATGAGGGTCAGCGCAGAGCTGAGAACGATAGAAAAAATCTTTCGAACACACATGTGATGTCTCCTTTGGGTGATGGGATGCGCAAAAACACTAAGTGGGAATGCCTGTCAGCGATAGTGCAGCGTCCTCCAGTAAATGATGATGCGCCTTTTTCGTAATGCGATAAAGCGCAGCAATGGCCCCCCAGAAGATATTTTCCGGCTGTGCGGAGGTGATGGCGACAACCCTATTGGGGCGTATGCAAAGCCTGGAGATGCAGGATTTTGAGCATGCGCAATACCAAGGGATAAAGCAATATTGCGGATACCGCAAGATACACAATACCTGAATATAATGCGAATGCGCTGGCAAAGAGTTTTGCCGTGCTGCCGTGGAGCGATGAAACGGGTCCCATACCGCTCAATATCATGCTGGCATTCAACAGGCTGTCGAGCCAGTCCAGTTTGCCAAAGATGTGATATCCAGCGATTCCCATGCCGAGAGAAAGAATCAGGAAGGTTATTCCGGCCAGAGTATATCTGGCCTGGTGCCATAAAAACTCGGTATAGGTGCGCAGTACGATGGGCTCATGGATAGGTTTGCTGCCAGGTGTTTGGATTTTCAATGGATCACCTCTTCTGCTAACAGGATAAGAAATATACCAACCTCTGAAAAATCATGGGACATTTCCACTCCTCGTACAATTATCCGTTCTACCTTGAAGAGTCGACCCCTTTTCCTGAGCGGCCGCCCTCCAAGAGCAATAGGCTATGACATGAACTATACTGCTTCGTGAGCCAGTCCATGGAGAAAACTATGAAAAAACTGAGTTGCAGTTTGGCGGTGCTGGCCTGCTGTATCGCTCCGACCGCCTCGGCAGATACTCAGAATTCCCTGCCACAGGTGGAATTGCGGCTTACACAGAAATATACGGTCGCCAACAGTGAACTGATCGCGCAACTCCAGGCCACTGCGGAAAAACCGCAGGCGAGCAGTGCCGCCAGTGTGGTAAACGAAGATCTGCGCTGGGCAGAACAACAATTGGCTGCCTATCCGCAGATCCACTGGCAGCTTGCAGGTTACAGCAGTAATCGCCAGAGCGACAAAGACTGGCGGGTGGCAGGGGATCTGTCGCTACGCGCCGATCCCAAAGTGCTGCTGCCGGTTCTGGCCACGCTGCAGTCCCGTCTGCAGTTGCGCTCTCTGCGGTCAGAGGCCGCGGCTTCGGCCATTGCCACCGCACAGCGGCAGGCCAGCACTACGGTGTTGCATCGCTTTATAGAAGACGCCCGCAATGCCTGCACGGCCTTGGGCCTGTCTTGGTCTGGGGTGGAGCGGGTCAGTATCCAGAGCGGCGTGCCTGTGCAGCCCATTGCCCCAGTCTTCTTGGGCCCGGAACGAGCCGTACCCGTGGCGATGGGGCACAGCGAGAGCCATGGCCAAATCGATTTGACGGGGACGGCATTTTGCAGAAAATAGTCTAGTATACGAGACTGAGAATATCGCAGGACGAGCTGGGGAAAACAGTGGCAACGAGGAATATTGATTGGCTATCCCAGTATCGTCAGGGTGGTAAACTTCCCTCACCGAAAGGAGTGTACCTGGAAGCGTTACGTCTCCTGGAGCAAGAGGAAGTCGACGATCGCGAACTGGTACGGGTGCTGCAATCCGATCCAGCAACGAACGCGCGGCTGCTACAGCTCGCCAATGTCTCCATTCGCACCCGCTCACGTCCCATAGTGGCGGTTTCGGACGCAATTCTGGTGCTCGGCCAAGCGCAGATCAAACGTCTCATCTTGGCCTTGACGCTCATCCAGTCGACCACTCCGCGGGTGAGCGGATTCGATTACGCCAAATTTTGGACCGTTTCATTGCTGTCGGCGCTCACCGTACAAGCACTGTCTGAGCAACTTGGTCAGGTCAATTCAGACGAAATATTTGTTGTGGCGCTCCTGGCCAAGGTGGGCGAGCTGGCCTTGGTGAGCCTGTTCTCCGAGAGTTATGCAGAATTGCGTGGCACGGTGCCACCATCCGAAGGTAACGCGCTGCTGCGCATCGAACGCGAGCAATATGGCATTGACCACGATGAGTTGTCTTCCCTGCTGGTAGAAGAGTGGGGATTGCCGATGGTCTTCGTGGAAGCCATATTTCATCAAGCACAGCCGGAGGAGTTGAGTTCCTTTCCAGACGCAGGTCGGTCGCTGTTTCTGGCGCGGCTGCTTCGTTTTGGGGCGGGCATGGCGGAATTCTGCCTGCGTGATAACCCACGCCGATCCGCTAGCGCAGCGCAAATGGCCGAGGAGATGATCAAGCTCGGTCTCGATGCCGCGCGCGTCCGCGAACAAGTCTCCCGCCTCCTTTTGGCTTGGCCGCAATGGCAGAGCCTGTTGCAAGAAGCGGCGCCGTTGCTTGCGGAGCCGCTGGACTGGGAGTTTCTGATGGATCGGGAGCGAGTTGCATCGAGCGATTCCTCCCCATTGCGGGTCGCGTGCCTGGCGATGGACAGCAGCGTGTCCGACGCGTGCATGGAAGTATTCTCGCGTCTGGGGCTTTCGCCATTGATGGCAGATATCAGTGATATTGCGAGTCTGGATTTGCTGGTCGTCGCCTCCCAGCAAAATGCCAAGGAGTGGATCACGACCAATTTACGCGGCCTGGATCCGGTTCTCGGACCGTACATCTTGCTCGTTGGCGACAAGCTGGATGCGCAGAGTGAAAGTGAGCTGTTTCGCCTCGGTATCGATGCCTACGAACCTAGGTCTTCGTTCCCCGAAAGTCTGCGAAAACACTTGCAATTGGCCCAGCGTCGCCAGGAGGCAAGGCAAAAATATCTGCATCGGCAGGAGCGCATGCGCAAATTCACCGGATCTTTGGCGGATGTCAATCGGGATCTGCGACAAGCGGCGCTAACAGACCCGCTGACCCACCTGCGCAATCGTCGCTATGCCGACGAGAGGCTGGCACAGGAGTGGTCGATCGCAGAACGCCACGATAAAAATCTTGCCCTGATGCTTCTAGATCTGGATAACTTCAAGCTGATCAACGATACCCACGGCCACGACGTGGGTGACGAAGTGTTGCAGAGGGCCTCGAGTATTCTCGACGCCTTTGCCCGCCACCAGGATATTCCCTGTCGGGTGGGGGGCGATGAGTTTCTGATCATTTGTCCAAACACCGACGCGCGAGGTGTCCAGGTGTTGGCACGGCGCATTTGCTCGCAACTGGCTGCGGCAGATACCTGGACTGACCTGCAACCAGATGTTTCGGTCAGTATCGGGGCCGCAAGCCGGGATGCACAGATGGCTTCTGCAAAGGATCTGCTGCAAGCAGCCGACCAAGCGCTCTTCGAGGCCAAACGGCTCGGGCGCAACCAAGCGGTTCTTTTTGCTCGCTCCTGAGTGTCAGTCATTCCGCGGCTGAAAACGACTTTCTGTCGCGAGCTTTTCCCATAGCTCCTTCTCTGCTGTACTGACCTCTTTGGGGACAACAATCTGGAGAACCACGTAGAGGTCGCCGGCCTTGCCGCCCTTGCTCTCTGGTAATCCCCTGCCCCCAAGTCGCAATTTCTGTCCGCTACTGCTGCCGGCCGGAACCTTCACCCGAAGCTGTCCATCCAGGGTAGGCACCGATACTGATGCACCCAGTACCGCCTCCCACGGACTGATAGGAAGGTCGAGGTATAGGTCCTTTCCCTCGGCCCGAAATCGCGGATGTGCTGCGTAGCGCACCCGCAGGTAGAGATCGCCATTGGGTCCGCCCCCTTGGCCGGGCTGTCCTTGCCCGGTTATCCGCAGGCGCTGTCCCTCAGCGATTCCCGCAGGAATTTTGACGCTGAGCTGGCGGCGTTCGCGGTGCATGCGTCCGTCCGGGCCGAGTACGGGCAGCTCCAGAGAAATCTCTCGCTTTGCCCCATGGAAGACGTCCTCCAGGGGAATCTGGATCTCCGCTTCGCTGTCCTCCCCACGCATACGAAAGGACGCACCGCCGTGTGGGCTGCGTCGCCCCCGCTGGGCAAAGAGCTCCTCGAAGAAGTCGCTGAAGCCGCCCATATTGGGGTTCGCACCGCCGCCAAAGCCGCCGGTAAAATGTTCCCAGCCGGGTGGCGGACGAAAATCCTGCCCCGCTTGCCAATTGCTGCCGAGCTGATCGTAGGCACGGCGCTTTTCCGGATCTTTCAGTACCTCGTAGGCCTCTTGCAGGTCCTTGAAGCGGTCCTCGGCATTGGCCTCCTTACTTACGTCCGGGTGATATTTGCGCGCCATCTTCCGATACGCGGATTTGATCGCGTCTGCGTCGGCGTCACGCGCTACCCCCAGGATCTGGTAGTAGTCTTTGTATTCCAAGGGAACCCCCCGTATCATGCCGCGATGGCATCTAATGAACCTGATGCGACTGTGGGGGCGCAGAGGTGTTTTTTCAAGTCACCAGTACGGTAAGGCAGGTATGGAACTAAACGAGCGGCAGCGGGAGGCAGTGCTGCTGGCACCGGGGCCGGCGCTGGTTCTGGCGGGCGCGGGTTCGGGGAAAACGCGCGTGCTCACCAGCCGTATCGCCCATTTGCTGGAAGACGGCCTCTATCCAGGGCAGATCCTCGCGGTGACCTTCACCAACAAGGCGGCGCGGGCCATGCGCGAACGTCTCGCGGCCATGCTCGACATGGATCTGCGTGGCTTGTGGATGGGAACCTTTCATGGCATTGCGCATCGCCTGCTGCGTATGCACCACGAGCTGGTCGATCTGCCGGAGCAGTTTGTCATCCTCGACGCGGACGATAGCCAACGCTTGGTGCGGCGTGCCGTGCGGGAGCTGCAGCTGGACGATAAGCACTGGCCGGCGCGGCAGATCGCCGGACGTATCAGTCGCTGGAAGGACGGTGGCCGCGGGCCGCAGGAGCTCGCCGGCGAGCGTTCGGTGCCGCCGCAGCTACTGGAGATCTATCAGCGCTACGAATTGCTGCGCGAGCGCGCTGGAGCCCTGGATTTTGCCGACCTGCTGCTCTATGCCCTGCGCCTGTGGAATAATGCTCCCCTTCTTGCCCAGTATCAGGAGCGGTTTCAACAGGTTCTGGTGGATGAATTTCAGGACACCAATGCCGTGCAATATCAGTGGCTGCGGCGGCTGGCGGAGGGGCATCAGAATCTCTTCGTGGTTGGCGATGATGACCAGTCGATCTATGCCTGGCGGGGTGCCGAAGTCGAAAACCTCTTTCGCTTTCAGCGCGATTTTCCCAGTGCCCGGTTGATCCGCCTGGAACAGAATTATCGCTCTACGGCGCCGATTCTGGCAGCGGCCAATGCCGTCATCGCGCAGAATCACGACCGTCTCGGCAAGACCTTGTGGACGGAACGCAGCGAGGGCGCTCCGGTGCAGCTCTATCGCGCCTACAACGAAGAGGATGAGGCCCGTTTTGTGGCCGGTCGCATCGAGCAGTGGGTGGCGGCGGGCGGCAAGCGCGAGGACTGTGCCATCCTCTATCGCTCCAATGCCCAGTCGCGGCCCTTTGAAGAACATCTCCTGCGTGCCGGCGTGCCTTATCGGGTCTATGGTGGCCTGCGCTTTTTCGAGCGGGCCGAGGTCAAGGACGTCCTCGCCTATTTGCGTCTGGTCTTGCAGCGCCACGACGACGCCGCCTTCGAGCGGGTGGTCAATGTGCCGGCGCGCGGCATTGGCGCTGTTACCCTCGAACGCCTGCGCAGCCTCGCCCGCGAGCGCGGCATTTCGCTCTGGCAGGCCGCCGGGGAGATGGCGCAGCCCAAGCTCAATGCTTTTCTCACCCTCATCGATCGCTTGGCGGAAGCCTGCACCCACCAGGAGCTCGATGAGCAGGTGCGTCTGGTTCTCGAGCAGGTTCCCCTGCGCGATTGGCATGCGCGGGATGGCGATCGCGGCGAAGGACGCCTGGAAAACCTGGAGGAGCTGATCAATGCGGCGCGCAGTTTTGCTCTGCAGGATGGCTCCGAGGGCCTGCGCGAACTGAGTCCCGTACCCGGGGATCTGCTCAGCGAATTTCTCACCCATGCTGCCCTCGAGGCGGGGGAAGGCGGGGCCGAGGCCTGGGAAGATGCGGTGCAGTTGATGAGCCTGCATAGTGCCAAGGGACTGGAATTTGCCCAGGTCTTTCTCGTTGGGCTGGAGGAAGGGCTCTTTCCGCATCAACGTAGCTTGGAAGACCCTGCCGGTCTGGCCGAGGAACGGCGCCTCTGCTATGTGGGCATGACCCGCGCCATGCAGCAGCTCGTTCTCTGTCACGCCGAGAGCCGGCGGCTGCATGGCGCGGAGCGTTTGGCCTTGGCGTCGCGCTTCTTGCGCGAGCTACCGGCAGAGGAAATCGAAGAGCTGCGCCCGCGCGCGCGCATCAGTCGACCGCTGGCACCTGCTCTATCGGCTTCGAGCAGTGGGCGCAGCGATTGCCCCTACCCGTTGGGTGGGCGCATCCGTCACCCGGTTTTTGGTGAGGGAACGGTACTGGATTATGAGGGCGGTGGACGCCAGGGACGGGTACAGATTCAGTTCAGCTCCGGCAGCAAATGGCTGGCCCTGGGAATTGTGAGTCTGGAAAGACTATCCTGAAGAGAAGCACGGGGGTGTAGATGAGCACGAACGCAAACAGCAAGGCATCGTGGATGGCGGTGATCATCGTGATTCTCGCCATCATCGTCTTGGTGGGGTTTTTCTTTCTGTGGCTGCATCCGGCGGGCCCCGGGGTGTCGCCCGTCGCCAGCACCGCCAGTTCGGCGGCGGCGCTGCAGTCGGTAAGCCCTACCGGTAGCGTGGTTTCGGTGCCGGATTTTGTCGTCGCTCCTGGCATCTCCCAGCAGGGTACCATTGAGGGCGCGATTGAAGGCCGCTGTGGCAACATTGCTTGGCAAAAGCTCGACCCCAAGGAGCTGCAGGAGTTGCGCAAACTCTGTCCGCGGCAGGCAGCCTCAGCGCAAGGGCAGGGTGAAGCGCACCCGTAAGCCGCCTTCGGGGGCGTTGCGGAACTCGATGCGACCCCCGAGACGTTGCAGGATACGCTGCACGATGGCGATGCCCAGTCCGGTGCCGCCGCCCCGCCCAGCCAGCGCGAAAGGCTTGCCAAGCTGAGCCAGTTTTTCCGCCGAGATGCCGTTACCGTGATCGTGGACCTCGATACTTGCGGAACCCGCCTCCTGCGCGACGCGGATCTCGATAGGGGGCCGCCCGTGGCGGCGAGCATTTTCCACCAGGTTCTGCAGGACGCGGCGCAGCGCCACCGGCGTGATAGAGAGATAGAGGCTTTCGCATTCCGGCTCCTTCAGAAGCACATCGTCACCCTGCGATTCGACAAAATGGCGCAGGAAAGCGATCAGATCGATCTCTTCGGCTAATTCTTCGCGTCCACTGCGGGCGTAATCGAGGAACTGATGCAGGATTTCGTCCATTTCCCACAGATTGTCGACCAGATCTTTCTGCAGATCTGCCGCCTCCTTGGGGAGAAACTCGGCGAGCATGCGCATCCGCGTCAAGGGCGTGCGCAGATCGTGAGAAACGCCCAGCAGGACCATCTCCCGTTCTTCCGCCAGTTCATGGCGTTCGCGCAGGGCACTGTTCAGTTCGCCCGCCAGATGCTTGATATCCTCCGGTCCCTCTACCGGCAATGCCACCGGCCCCTCGCGACCACGACTGGCGTTTAGGCCTTGCACCAGGCGGCGCAAAGGACCGGTAATCTGATGCACGATGAGGTAGGCCCCCAGCAACGACAGCAGGAGGATGGCACTGAGCTTGAACCACTGTGGTGACGGTCCTGGCGGGGGTTTGGGAATGGGCATGGCAACGGCGACATGGCTGTGGGGGTCGGGATCGATCCACAGCAGATGATGCTTATTGTCGACCTGCACCTGGGCATCGGGCCAACCCATTTCGCGCAACAGACGCGCAGCATTACGCATGATTGGGTTGCGGGGAGGATGCCCCTCCATTTCGTCGATAGGAAAAAAGGCGATGCCGATCTTGGCCAAGCGCGGGGCCAGCCATTCCGCCTCTCCGACATCCAGGGCGCTGCTGAGGGTCAGGATCTGTGCCCAATTTTGTGCCAAGTGACGCGCCTGGGGGTTGCCCAGATAGATGGTGAAGTACCAGTAGACCGCAAACTGACTGGCTAGCAGTAGTGCGCCTATCAGCAAAAAGATCCGTCCAAAGAGGGTATCGGACCAGAGACGCCAGAATTTCACGCGGGTTTGTCCGGGCTCCCCGCGTCGGGAACAAAGACATAGCCACGCCCCCAGACCGTCTGCAGATAGCGGGGTTTGCTCGAGTCATCTTCGATCAGCCGGCGCAGGCGGGAGACAAAGACATCGATGCCGCGGGGGCCCGGGATGTCCTCACTATGGCCATGGATCATGCCGAGGAGTTTGTCCCGTGACAGGGTTTGCCAAGGATGCTCGGCGAGGGCGCGAAGCAGGGCAAACTCGGTTTCGGTGATGGTGATTTCCTGTTTGCCTCGGTACAGGCGGCGATAATCGAGAGCGAGATGAAACGGACCAAAATCGATAGCGCCGGGGCTGGGCTCGACCGTGCCGCTATCCTGACTGCGGCGCAGCACCGCGCCGATCCGCGCCAGCAATTCTGCCGGCTCAAAGGGCTTGGCGACGTAGTCATCGGCGCCGATGGACAGGCCTTGGATGCGATCATCGAGATCGCCCCGGGCGGTGAGCATGATGATCGGTAAGATAGATTCCTGCTGACGTAAACGCTCACAAATCTGAAAGCCGTCCTCGCCGGGCATCATCACATCGAGGAGCAGGAGATCGTAGCGCTCCCGCTCCAGCAAACGGTCCATCTGCGCCGCCGAAGCGGCGCCATGTACCGTGTAGCCCTGCGACTCTAGATATCGCGTCAGAATGGCGCGCAGCTTGGCGTCGTCATCCACCAACAAGATGCGGGCATTACTACTCACGGTTTGTGCCATCCTCCCCACTTTGGTCCTTTTTCCATCTTCGCATAGATTGCCGTTACTTTCTGCCATTGTTCTGCGTTCAGCAACTTATGGACAAAGGCGACCTGGGCGATTGCGCGTTGTAGCATGGCCTGATGATCGGCCAGCACGGCGTCTTCCAGTGGCTTCAGGGCGCTGCCCGTCTCGCCGCGCAGGAGGGCGGTCTGCAGGGCATGGTTATGACTCTCCATGGCTTGCCGTTGCGTTTCCCACTGCGCCTTCTGGTCCTTGCGCCAGGTCTCCAATTGCGATTCCTGCTGCGGGGTGAGTTTGAGTTCGATGGCGTGACGCCAGACGATAGGCATGAGCATGGGGACTGGGGCATTTTTCATCCACTCGGCGCGAGGGCCCCCGTGCATCGGGCGCTGCATGGGCGCATGGTCTGGCGGTGGCATGTCTGCCGCCATACTGGCCATCGGGGCCAACGCCAAAGCCGACAGGGTGAAAAGGGAAAATAGGGTCTTGCGCATAATTGGGCACCTCCGAAAAACGAGCTCTATCGCTCGGTAAACAGCCTACGCGCGCAGCCGCTCTCTAAGCTAGTGAAAAATTCTTACAAAAATCAACGTGCATCGTTACAGACGTACACAATTTACGCGGGGCAGGATAGCTGCGTTGCCAGCCAATATCGTCGATACTACGGCAAATTTTCAGCTAGAGATGACATGGCGATGCGTTGGCAGTGGATATTCTCCGGCCTCTTCTTGCTGAGTGCGGCTGCGCAGGCCGGAATTGGCGTGGTCTTTGACGATCCTCTCTACACCGACAGTGGCTTGCCGCAGCACCCGGGACAGGCGTGGAAAGGGGTGGCGCAGCCGCTCCCAGCCCTGCCAAGCTCCCAAGACTGGCCAGCGGCGCTGGCGAACCGGACCTGGACCCTCCCTGAGCTGACCGCCTGGGCTCTGGCCCACAATCCGCAAACCGCCTCTGCCTGGGAAGCACTGCGCGCCCAGGCGGCCGCCCTGGGGATGGCGGAGAGTGCCTGGCTGCCCACTGTCACTCTCAGTACCAGTGCTTCACGTCGCCAGGCGGTATCCACCGCCGGTTTCAGCGTGCCGGCCCGTAATTCCGCTACGCCCAGTTTGAGTCTGAGCTATACCCTTTGGGACTTCGGTCTGCGCGCGGCCAAGACCGATGCCGCCCGTGCGCAGGAGTGGGTGGCGGGGTACACGCAGAATCAGACCCTGCAGACGGTGATCTTTACGGTGACCCAGGCCTATTACCAGCTTCTGGGGGACCAGGCTCTGCTAGCGGCAGATGCCAAAACAGTAGCAGAAAATCAAAAAGCCCTGGAGGCCGCCGAGGTATTGCATCAGGCGGGGCAGGCCACCATTGGCGACCTCTATCAGGCACGCGCATCCCTGGCTAGCGCTCAGTCTACGTACGCGGCGCAGGAGCAGACCGTGCGCAGTGCGGAGGGTACCCTGGCCACTAGTCTGGGCTTACCGGCCAGTAGCGTCATTCACATCAGCCCTCTCAGCCCGGATAGTCCGCCGCCAAGCGCTCTGCGCAGCGGCGTCGAGACCCTGATGCACGCCGCGGAAACGGCAAATCCCGCTTTGCAGCAGGCGCGCGCCCAGGTCGCCGTCGCCCGGGCCAATGTGCGTTCGGCCCAGGCCCAGGGCTTGCCTAGCCTTGGGGTGACAGGTTCCTACGGCTATCAGTTTCAGAGTGGTTTTCCGCCGGGCGACACCTGGAGCGTGGGCCTGACCCTGACCGTCCCGCTCTTCACCGGCTTCAACAACCACTATGCCGTGCGCGAAGCCGAGGCTACGGCGCGGCAGGATGCGGATACCCTGGCGGCGACACGCAACAGTACCATGGCCAGCATCTGGCAGGACTACCATGGCTTTCAAGGCGATCTGGCGGCCTACCCGGGTGCGTCCAGCAGCCTTGCCAACGCCCGCAAGGCCCTCGAAGTGGTCCAAGCGCAGTACAAGGTGGGGCAGGCGACCATCCAGGATGTGCTGCAGGCCGAATCCACCCTCGCCCAGTCCCGCTATACCCTCATCGCCAATCTCGTCAACAGCTACGTGGCGTTGGCACAGTTGAGTCAGGCCGTGGGCATGCCCGTAGGAGCAACACAACCGTGAAAGCACATCGCTGGGTCGCTACCGCCCTGATCCTGTTCTTGCCAGTGATCCTGACTGGCTGCCAGAAGGCCGAGCGGGGCGCGCCGCCGCCCGTGCAGGTGACACTAGTCCAGCCCAAGCTGCAGGATATGGTCCATTACGAGAGTTTTCTGGGCACGGTAACGCCCCTGCAGACGGTAACGATCATCCCGCAGACCTCGGGCCAGCTCGCCAGCCTGTCCTTTACCCAGGGAGGGATGGTTCAGCAGGGCCAGACGCTTTTCACCATCGACCCAGCCCAGGCGGCCGCCGCCCTGGCCCAGGCACGGGCCAATCTCGCCGCGGCCCAGGCCACGGCGCGCTACAACCAGACTTTGGTAGAACAGGATCGCCCCTTGGTGGAAAAGGATTTCATTACCAAGCAAAGCTTCGCGCAGGCGGTGTCCCAGGCGCAGGCGAGTCAGGCGCAGGTGGCCGCCGATGCGGCGGCCGTGCAGCAGGAAGCGATCACCCTCGGGTATACGCGCATCACCGCGCCGATCAGCGGGCGCATCGGCATGGCATTGGTCAAGCCGGGCAATCTGGTGGTGGCGAATCAGACGCAACTGGCCAGCATCAACCAGATCAGCCCCATCGGCATCAATTTCCAGATTCCCCAGAGTCTGCTGCGCGCGGCGCGCCAGGCCAAGGATCAGGCCTGGAAACTGCTCATCCAGGATGAAAAGCAAGGCAAGACCCTGGCTGCCGCCACGCTGCAGGTCATCGACAACAGTGTAGCCGCGACCTCGGCGACGGTAAGTGTGCAGGCGCAGGCGGACAATGCCAATGCAGTTCTCTGGCCCGGCGAATATGTGGAGGTCCGTCTGCCCGTACAGCGGGTAGCGCAGGCCATGACCCTGCCGGTGGCGGCGGTGCAGCAGGGAAGCAGCGGGAATTTCGTCTACCAGGCACCCAAGGGCATAGTCGAGGCAACGCCGGTGCAGGTGCTCTGGGAAGATGATCAGACAGCCGTGATTTCTGGTCTGCCAGCGAATGCCCAGATCATCGATCCAGTGCCGGCCCGGGTCTATGCTGGTGTTCACGTTTTGCTTCCTGACCAAAAGGTTGCGGGGCATACGGGGCATGGTCACCATCATGCCTGGGGTGGCGCATGAACATTTCGGCGCTGTTCATCCGCCGACGGGTGATGACCGTCATTCTCAGTCTTGCCTTGGTCATCTACGGCATCTTCGCCTTTCAGAGCCTGCCCGTGGCCCTGCTTCCCAGCGTGGATTTTCCCACGGTGCTGGTCTCCGCCAGTCTACCGGGTGCCAGTCCGCAGACCATGGCCAGCAGTGTGGCAACGCCGCTGGAGAAGCAGTTTTCCAGTATTCCGGGTTTGTCTTCGATGAGCTCGACCAGTAGCCTCGGTTCGACACGCATCATCCTACAATTCGATCTCAGCCAGAATATCGACGTCGCCACCCAGAATGTGGAAAACGCCGTTACCCAGGCGCAGCATCTTCTCCCGCCGGGCATGCCCAGCCTGCCTTTTGTGAAGCAGATGAATCCATCGGCCGCACCCGTCGAGTTCATTGCATTGACCGCGCCGGATATGCCGATCTACAAGCTCAATGCCTACGCGGTCGACAAAGTGGTGCCGGCAATTTCCGGGATTCCCGGAGTGGCGCAGGTGGAGATCTTTGGCGAACAGAACTATGCCGTACGCATCCACGCCAATCCCTTTTCTCTGCAGGCCCATGGTTTATCGCTGCAGGCCCTGAGTTCGGCGATTACCAGCCACAATGTCAATCTGCCCCAGGGCACTCTGCTGGGTACGGCACGCAACTATGCCGTCAATGTGCACGGCCAACTGCATGATGCCGAGGCCTTCAGGCAGATGCCCGTGCAGCAGAACGGCGACGCGGTGGTGCCCCTGGCCGACGTTGCTACCGTCAAAAATGGTGTCGACAACGACCAGATTGCCAGTTGGCTGGGTGGCCAGCGGGCCTTGATCCTCGCCGTGGTGCGCCAGCCCAATGCCGACACGGTGGCCATCTCCGACGCCATCCAGAAGCGCCTGCCCAGTTTTACTTCCGGCTTGCCGGGTGGCGCCAAGCTGCAAATCATCTACGACAAGGCCGACTATATCCGCGCCGCCGTGCAGGAGGTGGAGTACACCCTGCTTTTGGCATCGCTCCTGGTGGCGGGGGTGTTGTGGCTCTTCTTGCGCCGTGGCAGCCCCACCCTGATTGGTGCCCTGGCGATTCCTACCTCTATCTTTGGTACCTTTGCCGTCATCTCGTATTTGGGCTACTCCCTCAACACCCTGACCCTGCTGGCCCTGACCTTGTCCGTCGGCTTTGTGGTTGACGACGCGGTAGTCATGCTGGAAAACATCGCCCGCCATGAGGAGCAAGGGGAAGAGCCAGAGCAGGCGGCCTACGCCGGCAGTTCCGAGATCGGTTTCACGGTACTGTCGATGACGATTTCCCTGGCGGTGGTGTTTTTACCATTTCTCGTCATGGGCGGCATCATTGGCCGTCTGTTTCGGGAGTTTGGCGTCACCATCGCGGTGGTGATCCTGCTCTCTGGTCTGGTCTCCCTCACCCTCACTCCCATGCTTTGTGCCCGCTATCTGCGGGTAAAACATGCTGCGCCATCGGGCTTTGAACGCTGGTTTGCGCGGCTGCGTGCCTGGTACGGACGCAACCTGCGGACGAGTCTGGAGCATCGCGGCTGGATTTATTTGGGCGCGGGTTTGAGCCTGCTGGCCATGATCGGACTTTTCTTTCTGCTTCCCAAAGGTTTTATTCCCCGCGAGGACAGCGGGATGATCATGGGTAACCTGCAATATCCACAAGGGATTTCCTTCAGCCAACTGGAGGCCGAACAGAAGCGCGTGGCGGCAGCGGTCGGACGGAATCCCGCCATTGAATCGGTGATGTCCAGTGCCGGCCAAGGAGCGGGCGCCTTCGGCTCGTCCAATACCGGGCGTCTCATCATTCGTCTCAAGCCCTTGGGGGAGAGGCCCGGCGGTGAGACCGTCATTGCCCAGTTGCGGCGCACGGTACAACATTTTCCGGGAGTGGATGCCAGTTTCATGCTTCCTCCCGCGATCCAGATGGGACCCGTTTCTTCCCAGTCCAGCTACCAGTACACCTTGCAGAGCGAAGATCAGGACACGCTCGATGCGGCCGTCCCGAAACTGGTGGCGGCCCTACGTAAGGTTCCTGGCCTACAGGCCGTCAACAGCGACTTGCAAATAGCCAATCCGCAGATTGACGTCCATGTGCTGCATCGTCGGGCCCAGGCCTTGGGCGTAACGCCGCAAGCCATCGAGCAGGCGCTCAATTTTGCCTTCGGCGGAACCCAGGTCGGGACGATCTATGCGTCAACCAATCAGTATGAGGTCATTCTCGATCTGGAGAGGCGTTTTCAGCAGAACATCGGTGCCCTGGGAGCGATCACCTTACCGGGTACCGCCGGTCTGGTGCCGCTCTCGGCGGTGGCGAGCTTTGGTTACGGTGTCGGCCCCTTGAGTATCAGCCACTATGACGGTATTCCCAGCGTGACGGTCTCTTTCAACCTGGCGCAGGGAACCTCCATTGGGCAGGCGACGCAGACGGTGCAGAAGGTGGCCGCCCAAATTTTGCCGGCGGGAGTACAGGGCGATTTCGGTGGGTCGGCACAGGCCTTCCAGCAGTCCAGTTCTTCCTTGCCGCTCTTGCTGTTGGCCACCATAGCTTTGATCTACGCCATCCTCGCTATCCTCTACGAGGACTTTATTCATCCGCTGACCATACTGACCGCACTACCACTGGCAGGCTTTGGCGCCTTGCTGGCGCTGTGGATTTTTCATCAGGAACTCGATCTGTTCAGTTTTGTGGGGATCATCATGCTGGTGGGGCTGGTGAAAAAGAACGGCATTATTATGGTGGATTTTGCCATCCATCGGCGCCGCCAAGGGGCCTCGGCGGTGGACGCAATGGTCGATGCCTGCGTTACCCGCTTCCGCCCGATCATGATGACCAATCTGGCGGCAGTGCTGGGAATCCTGCCGATCGCCATCGGCATTGGTGCCGGGGCGGAATCGCGAGTACCGCTGGGAGTGGCAGTAGCGGGTGGCATCATTGTGTCCCAGTTCCTTACCCTCTTCGTGACGCCAGCGTTCTATGTCTTTTTCGAGGGGCTCAAGGAGCGATTTTCGCGGCGTTTCGCGCGACATCGCAGTGCTTCGCCGGCGGAGGACGCAAGTTCATAAAAACTATGCTATAAATACGGCGCCAACGAAAGGATGAGGAACTTTCATGCGCAAATTACAAGTACCGCTATTTCTTCTTGCTACAGGCCTGCTGGGTGCCTGCGCACAAATCCCGCCACCCGGGCCCAACTACACAGCGTTGGCGCAGTCGCGTGCGTCGCAGGCCGAGCAGGCAGCGCAGTTGGCCCAGGAGAGGCTCGCAGCGGTGGCGACGCAGCGAAGAGCAGCGGAGAGGCACTTTTGTTCATCCTGGAAAGCTTCCCTTGATCTGGTGCGGCGCGACGCCATCGGCTGTGTGCATGCAAGGCCGGAACAGCAAGGGGCCTGTTGGGATGCCGTTGCCAACTGGGCGGGGGCAAAGAGCGAATACTATGCCGCGCTGCAACGTCTGTTCGCCGGACACCCCTACGCCGAGCCGGCCCAGGCAGCGGGGAGTTTCTTTCAACAAGCCCAGACCTGGGCTCAGAATTGCCGTGGCAATATCCAGGCTTGTCTGCAGGAGGCCAATCAATCGTCGATGCAGGCGCAAAAAGCCGCGGTCAACCAATTTTGCGCGGCACAATCTGGCTCCCACGACTAGGACAAAGAAAAGATCTTTGTCGTTGTTTTCCCGCTGCTCTCTTGCTACTTTCGCGTTGCATTGAAAAATAATCCAAGGGAGGAAACATGCGTCAGTTTTTTAAGGATTTCAAAATCTTCTTGCAGCGCGGCAATGTCATCGATCTTGCCGTCGCCTTTGTCGTCGGTGGCGCCTTTTCCGCCATTGTCACTTCAATGGTGAAAAATATTATCATGCCGCCCATTGGCCTGGTGCTGGGAAAAGTGGACTTCAGCAACCTCTTTCTCGTGCTCCACGAGGGCAAGATCCCAGGGCCCTATCTCACTCTGGCGGCCGCCGAGAAGGCTGGTGCGGTGACCTGGAACTATGGCCTGTTCATCATGTCCATCATCAGCTTCCTGATCATCGCTTTCGTGATTTTCCTCTTGGTGCACACCATCAATCGCCTCTATCCGAAACCAGCCGCGCCAGTCACGACCAAAGACTGCCCATTTTGTGCAACCGCCATACCCTTGGCGGCCAGCCGTTGCCCCAACTGTACCTCGCAGTTGAGCTCCTGAGGGGATCTGTAGCCCGTGTCTGCTCCAGTATGGATCGTTGCTGCCTTTGTTGCCGGGGCCCTGCTGGGCGCGTTTGCGCTTTGGCTTTGGTGGCGGGGCGAGAAGCGGCTCTGTCAGTCTAAGCTTAGTGAGGTGTTGCAGGCGGAAGAATCGCTGCGACAGACGCGCGAAGAAGTCCGAACGCTCTCCAATCAGCTACAGGAAAGCCGGATTGCCTTGGCTTCTGCTGAGGCGAGTCTTGCGCAGCTAGAGCCATTGCGCGAGGAGCAAGCGCGCCTGCAGGAGGAGCTCACCCGGCAAAACGCGCGCCTGGCCGAATTACAGGAGCGCCTGCTCCAGGAACGTCGGCAAGCCGAGGAAAAACAGCAATTGCTCAGCCAGGCCGAGGAGCGCCTGCGCGAGTCCTTTGCTGTCCTTTCCGGCGCTGCCCTGCGCCGCAACAATGAAGATTTCCTGCGCTTGGCCCAGGAGAACCTCGCTCGCTTCCAAGAGCAAGCCCGGCAGGATTGGGAGGGACGGCAAACTGCTTTCGGTCAGTTTGTTGCGCCGCTGCGCGAGTCTCTGGGAAAAATGAACGAGCGCCTAGATGGCCTCGAACAGGTACGCACGGCAGCTTACAGTGCTCTGAGCGAGCAGTTGCGTGGCCTGGTACAAGATCATCTGCCGCGTTTACACCGCGAAACGGCAGCTTTGGTCAAGGCGTTGCGTCAACCTGCTGCGCGTGGCCGATGGGGCGAGCTGCAACTGCGGCGGGTGGTGGAAATGGCCGGGATGCTCGATCACTGTGATTTCGTCGAACAGGCCAGCATGCAGACCGAGCAGGGACAGCAGCGCCCCGATTTATTGGTCCATTTGCCGGGCGGCAAAGAGATCGTGGTCGATGCCAAGGCACCCCTGAATGGCTATCTGCAGGCCGTCGAGGCAGAGTCCGAGGAGGAGCGGCAGCAGTTTCTGCGTAAGCACGCGAGTGAGTTGCGTACTCATCTCCAACAATTGGGACGAAAATCCTATTGGGAGGAGTTATCCAGCCCGGAGTTCGTGGTGCTCTTCCTGCCGGGGGAGGATTTCTTCAGTGCCGCCTTGCAGGTGGACCCAGCGCTCATCGAATATGGGGTAGAACAGAAGGTCCTGGTCGCCACGCCGACCACCTTGATCGCTCTGCTGCGGGCGGCCGCCTATGGCTGGCGGCAGGAGACCGTGGCGGCCAATGCCCAGGCCATCAGTGCCTTGGGCCGTGAACTGCATGATCGTTTGATCACCCTGGCAGATCATTGGGGGAAGGTGGGGAAGCAATTGCAAAGTGCGGTGCAGTCCTACAATAAGGCCTCGGCATCGCTGGAGACCCGGGTATTGGTTTCAGCGCGAAGATTTCCTGACTTGGGTGCCACGGGAGGCGAGCGGGAGATTCCACCACCGGAGCCCATAGACTCACAGGTTCGCGAATTGCAGCTACGCGAGCTGCAAACGCAGGATATTGAGCCGACCGGTTCTAGGCGCGATGGGTCGCCTGCGCCAGGGCCAGGGGAAGACTAAAGGTTACCTTTTCTTCGACGCCAGGCAGTTCCTGCGGTTGCTGTGCGCCCCAGGAGGCCAGCGTGTTGATGATCTCCTGCACCAAGGATTCGGGCGCCGAGGCTCCGGCACTGATACCAATGCTCGGGTTACCGGTAAACCATTCCTGCCGCAGCTGACTGGCATCTTCAATCAGATGCGTGGCGGTGCCAAGGCGTTGCCCCAGTTCGGCAAGGCGACTGGAGTTGGAACTGTTCGGTGCCCCGACCACCAGCAGAATATCGACCTTGGGTACGAGTTTTTTAACCGCATCCTGACGATTCTGGGTGGCATAGCAGATGTCATCTTTTTTGGGGCCCTGAATCGCGGGAAAGCGATCCCGCAGTGCCTGGATCACTTCCGCGGTATCATCCATGCTCAGGGTCGTCTGGGTGATGTACGCCAGGCGCTCGGGGTCGCGTGGCTGCAGACGCTGTACATCGGCCACATCCGAGACCAGGTACATCATGCCGGATTCAACCTGGCCCATGGTGCCTTCCACCTCCGGATGGCCGGCGTGGCCGATCAATACCATCTCCATGCCCTCCCGGCTGTATTTCTTGACCTCCATGTGCACTTTGGTCACTAGCGGGCAGGTGGCATCGAAAACTGTCAAGCCGCGCTCCTCGGCCCGCTGCCGCACGGCCAAGGGGACACCGTGAGCACTGAAGATGACTGTGGCGCCATCGGGAATCTCGTCGAGCTCTTCGACGAAAACCGCCCCGCGATTGCGCAGGTCATCCACTACATGGCGGTTGTGTACCACCTCGTGACGCACGTAGATCGGGGCACCAAAGAGCTCCAGTGCGCGATCGACGATTTGGATGGCACGATTGACACCGGCACAAAAGCCGCGCGGATTGGCTAAGAGGATATCCATCGAGTTCGGCTCCAGACAATTTTCTGCATGGTCCGGCGCAACGGCCGCGCTGTCAACCAAGATCGCCCCAGCGGGCCTGCAAAATCGCCAGCGCAGCGATGGGAGCGGTTTCCGCACGCAGGATGCGTGGCCCGCAGCGCCGCAGCAAAAACCCCCTGCTTGCGGCTGCCTGGAGTTCCTCCGGGGCCAGCCCCCCCTCCGGACCCGTCAACAGCTCCACCTGGGTCACCTGCGGACGGAGCATTGCGTTCAGCCCTTCTTCTGCGGCGCTATCAAAGACCAGGCAGCTGGGCGCATGTGGCTGTTGCAGATAGTCAGCCAGGGACAGTGCTGGCGCGAGGGTAGGCAGGCGGGTGGCCTGACTTTGTTCGGCCGCGGCGATGAGGATCTCCTGCCAACGCTTTTGCCTTTTTCCGCTTTGGGCCTCCGCCAGCGGAACCTGGCAGTAGCGGCTGTGCAGCGGTTGGATTCGCGCCGCGCCGAGTTCGGTAGCCTTTTGCAGCAACCAATCCCAGCGCTCGCCACGCAACACGGGCACCGCCAAGGTCACCGCGAGGGGGCTGGCAGTGTCGCGCAGGCTCACCTCTTCCACCGCCAAGAGCGCGGCCTTCCCTGTCACCCCGGTCAGTGTCGCGGCATACTCCCGTCCATCGCCGGTGAACAGGGTGAGCTCCTGTCCGCGACGGGCGCGCAGCACGCGCAGCAGGTGATGGCTGGGTGCTTCGGCCAGGGCAAATTCGCCCAGCTGGGGCGTGACTTCGCTGTAGAGATGGATGCGAGGCATGGCCGTATTGTGGGCGATCTGTCCTTTCTCGCAAAGATCGGGATGACCGCGACAGCACACTGATCTATCCTTGCGACATGAAAGACTTGCTGCAAATCGATGGTGACTGGATCGGACAACAGCTCCGCCGCTGTGCCGAGACCATCATCCTACCCGGCTACCAACGGGTGGCCAGTTCGCGCAAGCCAGACGGCAGCATCGTCACCAGCGCCGACATCGACAGCCAGAACTTCCTGCAGGATGCCCTGTTACGTCGCTACCCCGAGATCCCCTTGCTGGGGGAAGAAATGAGCGCTGCAGAACAGGCCGAACTGCTGCGCAGCGCAGAACTTCTCTGGTGTCTCGATCCCCTGGATGGGACCAGTAATTTTGCTGCCGGAGTGCCGGTCTTTGGCATCAGCCTGGCGCTTCTGGACAACGCTGGGCCATTACAGGCCTGGATTTACGATCCCACGCGCGAAACCCTGTTTACTGCCCGGCGCGGTGGCGGGGCCTTCGTGAATGGTACGCCTCTGCACACGCGCCAGGCCCCGAACCTGCGGGCCACGGTGGGCGTGGTGGACTACAAACGTCTGACCCGAGAGCTGGCGCTGCGTCTGCTGACCCAGCAACCGTTTCACAGCCAGCGCAATTTTGGTAGCTGCGTGCTGGAGTGGAGCTGGTTGGCGGCCGGGTACTATCACTTCTACCTGCACGGAGCACAGCAGCTTTGGGACCGCGCGGCAGGGTCGCTGATTCTGCAGGAAGCGGGCGGCCAGATGAGCACCCTGGACGGCGTAGCCCTGCCACTGCGGGATCTACAGAAGGCCTCGGTGCTGGCTACCCTGGACCCGCAGTTACACGCCGCTTGGCGGGAATATCTTGCCAACGTCAGTACGGAGTCGATCTCTCATCATTCTGTGGAGTAGGTGGCGCTGAGAGGTTTTCCTCGAGATGCGTAAACTCCGCCGTTACCCCGTCAAACTGCATCGCGGTGACGGTATGAGTACATTTGAGTCCATTGCCCCTGATTGTTTGTCAAACAGTCGAGTTCCCAAAAAGCCTCGCTTGATTTATCCTTGGGCCTATTTCTATCACCACCTGAAGGACGTCCCCTATGGCCACCATCCGCAATCTGGCTCTTAGCCTCCTCCCTGTCACCGAAACCGCAGCGCGCGCTGCCAGCAGCTGGATTGGTCGAGGCGAAAAGGAGCAGGGGGATGGTGCCGCGGTGGACGCCATGCGCGCGGCTCTCGCGCAAGTGCACATGCGCGGTACGGTGGTCATCGGTGAAGGCGAGAAAGATGAAGCCCCGATGCTTTACAACGGCGAGACCGTTGGCTCCGGCTCGGGTCCCGAAGTCGATATCGCCGTTGATCCGGTAGAAGGGACCACCTTCATGTCGTATGGCATGCCGGGTTCCATCTGCGTGCTGGCTGCCGCTCCCAAGGGCAGCATGTTCCGCCCTGGCCCGGCCTTCTATATGGACAAGCTGGTAGTGCCGGCGCCGGCGCGTGGCAAGATTGATCCGGCGGCTCCCATGAAGGACAAGTTACATGCGCTGGCCAAGGCGCTGGGCAAGGATGTCAAGGAGCTGCGCATCTTTTTGCTGAAAAAGCCGCGTCATGATGGCATGATCAAGGAAATTCAGGCCGCCGGCGCCACGGTGCGCCTGCAGACGGATGGCGACGTGAGTGGTGGCATCATGGCTGCCCTCGGCACCAAAGTGGATGCGATGATGGGTATTGGTGGCACCCCCGAGGGCGTCATCACCGCCTGTGCCGCGCGCGCCATGGGCGCCGATATGTTTGGTGCGCTGGCGCCGCAGAAGCCGGGTGAGGCAGAAGCCATCGCCGAGGCCGGGCTCAAGGTGGGTCAGTGGATTGGCCGCGATGAGCTGGTGGCCAGCGATGATGTTCTCTTTGTCGCGACCGGCCTGACCAGCGGCGATATCCTGGATGGTGTGTCCCGCTCGCATTTTTTCATCGAGAGCGAAAGTCTCGTGATCTCTGGCCATGATGGTATCCTGCGCCGGGTGCGCACCCACCAGCGGGCCGATGACTGATTTTCGATTGCCACCGGCGTGCCCATAGGTGCGTCCAGCCAAGGAGTATTTATGACCGTGACTCGTAGTGACCTCGCCAACGCCATTCGCGTCCTGACCATGGACGCGGTCCAGAAGGCCAATAGCGGCCACCCAGGGATGCCCATGGGAATGGCAGATATTGCCGAAGTGCTGTGGAATGATTTTCTGGTTCACAATCCGGCCAATCCCCATTGGCCCAACCGGGATCGCTTCATTCTCTCCAATGGCCACGGATCCATGCTCCAGTATGCGCTGCTCCATCTGAGCGGCTACGACGTCAGCATCGAGGATCTCAAGCAGTTCCGGCAATGGCACAGCAAGACCCCGGGGCACCCGGAGTACCGGGATACACCCGGCGTCGAGACGACCACTGGTCCTCTCGGGCAGGGACTGGCCAATGCAGTGGGCATGGCCCTGGCGGAGCAGTTGTTGGGGCGGCAGTTCAATCACCCGGACCATGAACTCATCAATCACTACACCTACGTGTTTTTGGGCGATGGTTGTCTGATGGAGGGGGTCTCCCATGAGGCCTGCTCTCTCGCCGGCGTCTGGGGCCTGAACAAGCTCATTGCTTTCTATGACGACAACAATATCTCCATCGACGGTCATGTCGATGACTGGTTTGGCGATGACACCCCGGCGCGCTTCGAAGCCTATGGCTGGCACGTGATCCGCAAGATCGATGGTCATGATCCCGTGGCCATCAAAAAGGCGATCGAGGAGGCGCGGGCGCAAACCAGCAAGCCGACTCTGATCTGTTGCAAGACCGTCATCGGCCATGGCTCCCCCAACAAGGCGGGAACCCATGATGTCCACGGTGCGGCCCTGGGTGCTGAAGAGGTCGCGCTGACGCGCAAGAATCTGGGCTGGACCGGTGGCGACTTCGAGGTGCCAGAGGCTATCTACCGGGGCTTTGATGCCCGGGCCAAGGGCGAGAATGCCGAAGCGGCGTGGAAGGAGCAGTTTGCCAAGTACAAATCTCTCTACCCCCAGGATGCCGCCGAGTTCCAGCGCCGGCTGGCGGGTAAGCCCAGCGCTGATTTTAGCGCGACGGTGGCCAAGCTCGTCGAGGACTTCCGCAAGGAAGCGCCCAAAATTGCGACCCGTGTGGCCTCGGGCAAGTGCATCCAGGCCCTCGCCCCGGTGGTTCCCGAATTCGTCGGTGGCTCTGCCGACCTCACCCCTTCCAACAATACCCGCTGGAAAGAGGCCCTGGATATTGGCAAGCACCGTTTGATGGGCAACTACATCCATTATGGTGTCCGCGAGTTCGGCATGTCGGCCATCATGAACGGAATGGCCCTTTATGGCGGTCTCCTGCCTTTTGGTGGCACCTTCCTGATCTTCTCGGATTACAGCCGCAATGCCATCCGCATGTCGGCCCTTATGGGATTGCGCGTCGTCTACGTCATGACCCACGACTCCATTGGTCTGGGTGAAGACGGTCCGACCCACCAGCCCATCGAGCAAGTCAACAGCCTGCGCTTGATCCCCAACCTGCATGTCTGGCGTCCCGCCGATGCAGTTGAGACTGCGATTGCCTGGGAATCCTCGGTGCGACAGGAGAAAACTCCCAGTTTGCTGGCCCTGAGTCGGCAGAATTTGCCTGCCCTGGCGCATACGGATGCCACAGTCGATGGCGCCCGTCGCGGCGGGTATGTTCTCAAGGACGCCGCCAGTGGCAAGCCTGCCGGTATCCTGATTGCCAGCGGCTCCGAAGTGGAGCTGGCGTTGGCGGCGCAGGGCAAACTGGCCGAGCAGGGCGTCGAGGTGCGCGTGGTGTCCATGCCCTGCCTGGAGCTCTTCGATGCGCAGGACGCGGCCTACCGCGAAAGCGTGCTCCCCGCTGCCCTGAGCAAGCGCTTGGCGGTTGAGGCCGGCACCACGAGTCTATGGTACAAGTACGTGGGCCTGCAGGGCGCGGTGGTCGGGATCGATCACTTCGGTGCCTCGGCCCCGGCCGCGATCCTCTTCGAGAAATTTGGCTTTACCGTGGACAACGTCGTCGCACGGTTCAAGGCTCTATAAGACTTTTATTTTAATAATCTGAGGAGTTTGCCATGAGCATTCGTGTTGGTATCAATGGGTTTGGGCGTATCGGCCGCATGGCCTTCCGAGCGATCGCCAAAGAGGCAGAGTTCCAGCATCTGGAGGTTGTTGCCATCAACGACCTCCTACCCCCTGACTACCTTGCGTATATGTTGCAGTATGATTCTGTGAATGGCCGCTTCGCTGGTGACGTACGCGTTGAGGGGAATAGCCTGATCGTCAAGGGCAAGACCATCCGCCTGACAGCAGAGAAGGACCCGGCGGAGCTCAAGTGGGGAGAGGTCGACGTGGATGTCGTCATCGAATCCACGGGCTTCTTCCTGACGACGGAGACCTGCCAGAAGCATATCGATGCTGGTGCCAAAAAGGTGGTGCAGTCGGCGCCTTCCAAGGACGATACCCCCATGTTCGTCTACGGCGTCAACCACGCCAAATATGCTGGCGAAAAGATCGTCTCTGCAGCCTCTTGCACCACCAACTGTCTGGCCCCGGTAGCCAAGGTGCTGAACGACAATTTTGGTATCAAGCGCGGACTGATGAGTACCGTGCATGCGGCCACCGCTACGCAAAAGACCGTTGACGGTCCCTCGCACAAAGACTGGCGTGGTGGCCGCGGCATCCTCGAAAACATCATCCCTTCCTCCACGGGTGCCGCCAAAGCGGTGGGTAAGGTGATCCCCGAGCTCAACAAAAAGCTCACCGGCATGGCTTTCCGGGTGCCTACCTCTGATGTTTCGGTGGTCGATCTCACCGCCGAGCTGAACAAAGAGGCGAGCTACGAGGAGGTCTGCAAGGCCATGAAGGCCGCCAGTGAGGGCGCCCTGAAGGGCGTTCTGGCTTACACCGAAGATGCTGTGGTGTCGACGGACTTCCGCGGCTTCTCCGCTCCTTCCATCTTCGACGCCAAGGCCGGCATTCAGTTGGATCCGACCTTCGTCAAGGTGGTGTCCTGGTATGACAACGAGTACGGCTACACCTGCAATATGCTGCGCTTCGTCAATCACGTGGCAAGCCACTGAGGCGGAGGTAGCCCATGCAGATCCTGACCTTTGCGGAAGTATGCAAGCGCGGTGACGCGCAGGGGAAGCGCGTCTTCATTCGTGCCGACCTCAACGTCCCGCTCAACGATGCTGGGGAAATCACCGAGGATACCCGGGTACGGGCCTCGGTACCGGCGGTGCAAATGGCGCTGGACGCAGGTGCGGCAGTGATGATCACTTCGCACCTCGGGCGGCCGACGGAAGGCGAATTCCATGCACGGGACTCCCTGGCGCCGGTGGCGAAACGCCTGTCCGAGTTGCTCGGCAAGCCGGTACGTCTGGAACAGAACTGGGTGGATGGTGGCTTTGCTCTGCATCCGGGTGACGTCGTCATGCTGGAGAATTGCCGCCTGAACAAGGGCGAGAAGAAGAACGACGATGCCTTGGCACAGAAATATGCCAAGCTCTGCGACATCTTCGTTCACGACGCCTTTGGCACCGCCCATCGCGCGGAAGCCAGCACCTACGGTATCGCCAAGTACGCACCGATTGCCTGTGCTGGTCCCCTCCTGGCGGCGGAAATCGAGGCCATCAACCGTGCCCTTGCCAATCCCAAGCGGCCTTTGGTGGCCATCGTTGCCGGTTCCAAGGTCTCGACCAAGCTCACCATCTTGCAGAGCCTCGCGGACAAAGTCGATGGCCTGATTGTGGGCGGGGGTATTGCCAATACCTTCCTGCTTGCCGCCGGTTTGCCCATTGGCAAGAGCCTGGCGGAGCCCGATCTCATCGACGAGGCCAAAAAGGTCATCGCCAAGATGAAGGCGCGCGGTGCGGAAGTGCCGATCCCTGTCGACGTGGTGGTTGCAGATCGCTTTGCCGCTGATGCCAAGGCTACGGTCAAGGCCGCTACGGACGTCGGCGCTGACGACATGATTTTGGACATTGGGCCGAAGACGGCTGCTCAGCTTGCCGATCAGCTCATGAAGGCCGGTACGATCGTGTGGAATGGCCCGGTGGGCGTGTTTGAGTTCGATGCTTTCGCCAGCGGTACCAAGGCCATTGCCGAGGCCATTGCGGCTAGCGATGGTTTCTCCATCGCCGGTGGTGGCGATACCTTGGCCGCAATTGCCAAGTATGACATTGCCGATCGCGTCGGTTACATCTCTACCGGTGGTGGCGCATTCCTTGAAGTGCTTGAGGGGAAGACCCTGCCGGCTTTCGAGATTTTAGAGGCTCGTGCCCGGGGGTAGGCCCATATGATTCGCCGCACCAAGATTGTTGCGACGTTAGGACCGGCGAGCAGCTCCGCCGAGGTCATCGACCGATTGATCGAGGCGGGCCTGGATGTCGTGCGCCTCAATTTCTCCCACGGCACGGCTGAGGGGCACCAGCGCACGGCGGAGCTGGTGCGGGAACGGGCACGGGCCCATGGCCGTGCCATCGGTGTTCTCGCTGATCTGCAGGGACCGAAGATCCGCATCGGCAAGTTTGCCGAGGGCAAGATCCAGTTACGCGAGGGGGACCCGTTCATCCTCGATGTCCACTGCGAACTTGGTGATCAGACTCGGGTGGGAGTGACTTATCCGCAGCTCGTCAAGGATGTCGAGCGCGGCGCGACCTTGCTGCTCAACGACGGCATGATCGTGCTCTGGGTGGACAAGGTGCAGGGCAACGAAATCCACACTCGCGTGGTGCAGGGTGGCGAGCTCTCCAACAACAAGGGCATCAACCGGGCGGGCGGTGGGCTGACCGCTCCCGCCCTCACCGACAAGGATCGGCAGGACATCATTACCGCGGCGCAGCTGGAGGCGGATTATCTTGCGGTCTCCTTTCCGCGCAGTGGCGCCGACATGGACGAGGCGCGGCGGCTATTTCGGGAAGCCGGTGGTCATGGCGCCCTGGTGGCCAAGATCGAACGCGCCGAGGCGGTGGAGGCCATCGAGGACATTCTGAAGGCTTCCGAGGCGGTGATGGTCGCCCGTGGAGACCTCGGCGTCGAAATCGGGGATGCCGCGGTGCCGCCAGTGCAGAAGCGCATCATCGCCATGGCACATCGCTATCATCGCATCACCATCACCGCAACGCAGATGATGGAGTCGATGATCCATCAGCCGATTCCGACGCGGGCAGAAGTATCCGATGTTGCCAATGCCGTCCTCGATGGTACGGACGCGGTTATGCTCTCTGCCGAGACGGCCTCCGGTCAGTATCCTGTGGAGGCGGTGGCGGCCATGGCACGGACCTGCCTCGAAGTCGAGCGGCAGATGCCCTGTGATGTCGATGAACCGTTCTTCGATCGTACCCTGGAGCGGGTGGACGAGACCATTGCTGCCGCCGCTATCCTCGCCACCCAACGCGCGCCAATTGCGGCCATTGCCGCCTTCACTGAGAGCGGCTCGACGGCATTGTGGCTGTCGCGCGCGGACTCGCGGGTGCCGATCTATGCGCTCACACCGCAAGTGTATACGCGGCGCAAGGTGACCCTGTATCGTGGGGTACATCCGGTCAATTTCCCGCAGAGTCGTCACGATGATCCCTTGCAGGTCATGCGCTCGGCGGAAGATGAGTTGCGCCGCCGCGGGGTCGTGCGGGATGGCGATTTGATCCTGATTACCATCGGTGAGCCGATTGGTGCGCCGGGTGGGACGAATACCCTGAAGCTGGTGCGCGTGGGCGCGGCCAGCCAGATTTGAACCGCAATTGTTTTTTCTACTGCTAGTGAGGTAACAGCGATGGCAATGGTATCTATGCGGCAACTGCTCGATCACGCCGCCGAGCACGGATATGGCATTCCTGCCTTTAACGTCAACAACTTGGAGCAGGTGCGCGCGATCATGGAAGCGGCGGCTGCCGTCGACGCGCCGGTCATCCTGCAGGCCTCGGCAGGTGCCCGTAAATATGCGGGTGAGCCCTTCCTGCGGCATCTGATCCTGGCGGCAGTCGAGGAGTATCCGGACATTCCTGTGGTGCTGCATCAGGACCACGGCGCCAGCCCCGCCGTCTGCATCCAGGCCATCCGTTCTGGCTTCACCAGCGTCATGATGGACGGCTCCCTGCTGGAAGACGCCAAGACCCCAGCCAGCTATGACTACAATGTCGCGGTGACCGCCAAAGTGGTGGAAATGGCGCATGCCGTGGGTGTGACCGTCGAAGGCGAGCTGGGTTGTCTGGGCTCCCTGGAAACCGGTATGGCCGGTGAAGAGGATGGCGTCGGCGCCGAGGGTTGCCTGAGCCATGACCAGCTCCTCACCGATCCGGAAGAGGCTGCGCAGTTCGTCAAATCGACCAAACTGGATGCCCTGGCCATCGCCATCGGTACCAGTCACGGCGCCTACAAGTTCACCCAGCCACCGACCGGTAAGATCCTGCGCATCGACCGCATCAAGGAGATCCACGAGCGTATTCCCGACACCCACCTGGTGATGCACGGCTCCAGCTCGGTGCCGCAGGACTGGCTGAAGATCATTCATGAGTTTGGTGGCGACATCGGTGAGACCTATGGCGTGCCCGTGGAAGAGATTCAGGAAGGCATCAAGTATGGCGTGCGCAAGGTCAACATCGATACCGATCTGCGTCTGGCCGCGACCGGTGCGGTGCGCCAGAGCCTGTACAAGAACCCCAAGAACTTCGATCCGCGCAAGTTCCTCAGCGCCTCTCTGGACGCCATGCGCGACATCTGCAAAGCGCGCTACGAGGCCTTTGGTTCTGCCGGTCAGGCCAGCAAGATCAAGGCGATCCCTATGGATACCATGGTTAAGAAGTACAAGGCGGGTGATCTCGATCCGCGGGTCAAGGGCGTCTAAGCCTTTTCGTCCCTCTGCCGCCTGCGGGTGGCATGCTATGTTGGGGCGCCTCCGGGCGCTCCAGCCGTTTTGCAAGGAGCCGTATTATGCCTCAGTACAAGATTTCCCCCTCGATCCTGTCAGCCGACTTCGCCTGTCTGGGTGAGGAAGTGCGCGCGGTGGACGAGGCTGGCGCCGATTACATCCACGTCGATGTGATGGACAACCACTTTGTTCCCAACCTGACCATCGGACCGCTGGTGGCGGCGGCGATCAAGCCGCATACCCAGAAGCCGCTCGATGTCCATCTGATGATTTCGCCGGTGGACGCCATCATTCCGGAGTTTGCCAAGGCCGGTGCGGACATCATCACCGTGCATCCGGAGGGGACCATCCACCTAGATCGCACCATCCAGCTCATCCACAGTGTCGGGTGCAAGGCCGGTGTCTCGCTGAACCCGGCAACGCCCCTGGAACTGCTCGATTACGTGCTCGAAAGCATCGACTTGGTGCTGGTGATGAGCGTCAACCCAGGATTTGGCGGGCAGAGCTTCATCGACTACAGCCTGCGCAAGATCGAAGCCATCCGCAAACGGATCGACGCTACCGGCAAGGCCATCGAGCTGGAAGTTGATGGTGGCGTGAAGGTGAACAACGTGCGACAGGTGGCCGACGCTGGTGCCGATGTCTTTGTCGCTGGCAGTGCCATCTACAATACCCCGGATTACAAGGCCACCATCGCTGCCTTCCGGGCGGCGCTGGCAGGCTGAGGGCTTGCGGATGCGCCAGGCAAACTTCGCCGCAGATATCGTGCTGATCGATCTCGATGGCACCCTCATCGATACGGCCCCGGATCTTGCCGGGGCGGTCAATCACGTCCTGCACAGCTTGGGGCGGGAGCCGGCAGCCATGCCCGTCATCCGCGGATTTATTGGCAATGGTGTGCGGGAGCTGATGCGGCGGGCCCTGGCCATTCAGGTGGAGCCCAGTGAGGCCGAGCTCGACGCCGCCATGCGGGAGTTTTCTGCGTATTATGGCGCGCACCTGACTACCCATAGTGTCGTGTACCCGGGGGTAGAGGATGCTCTTCGGACCCTGCGGGAACAGCAGCGCAAACTGGTTTGCATCACCAACAAGGCGGGGCAGTTTACCGCTCCGTTGCTCGAGCGTCTGGGGTTGCGCGACTATTTTGACCTGGTTCTGTCGGGTGACAGCCTGCCGCGTAAAAAGCCGGACCCCCTGCCCCTTCTGCACGCGGCGGAGCATTTTGGCGTGGGGCCGGACAGTGGCCTGCTGGTTGGGGACTCGATCAACGACACCCAGGCCGCCCGTGCCGCCGGGATGCCGGTCGTGGCGGTCAGTTATGGCTACCGCGGCGATATGCCGCTGGCAGACTTGGCAGCCGATGCCGTTATCGATACACTGCCGCAACTGCTCCCCCTATTGCGGTAGCAACGGTTTGGAATTTCTGGTGCTATGAAACCTCTCGGGTACGCGACGAAAGTTTGGCGATGGCGCGGCTGCTGATTGCAGGCGGTCTGTGATTTTCATTGCCAAATTTCGAGGTGACCCGTGCTGAGTGCCGAGCGTTTTCAGTCCCTGACCCGTGAGGGCTACAACCGTATTCCCCTGAGTCGCGAGATCCCTGCCGATCTCGATACTCCCCTCTCCGCGTTTCTCAAAGTCGTCGATGGACCCTATGCCTACCTTTTCGAGTCGGTGCAGGGCGGCGAAAAATGGGGGCGCTATTCCATCATTGGCTTGCCCGCGCGGGAACGTATCGAGATCCGCGGACAGCGAGTCCAGCGCTTCGTCGACGGGGTCTTGCAGGAAGAATGCCGTCATCCAGATCCCCTCGTCTGGGTCAGCGAGTTCCGGCAGCGCTTCCGCGCGGCGCCTGCGGACGATCTCGCCGACCGCTTTACCGGCGGTCTGGTGGGCTATTTTGGCTACGACATCGTCCGCTATATCGAACCGCGCTTGGCGCGGGTGGAACCCCTGCCCGATCCCCTCGACCTCCCCGAGATCCAGCTGCTGGTGGCTGACGAGATCCTGCTCTTCGACAATCTGCGCGGTACCCTGCGACTTCTGCTGCAACTCGATCCGCAACGTCCCGATGCCTATAGCGCGGGGCAGGCTCGCCTCGCCGAGCTGGAGGAACGACTGCGTGGTCCGCTGCCAGCAGCGAGCCAGACGCAGCGGCGTGGGCGAGTGGACGAAGAAGACTTCGAGGCAAGCTTCAGCCGCGCGGGCTACATGGCCGCCGTGGAGCGGATTCGCGAATACATTGGCGCCGGCGATGTGATGCAGGTCGTGCCCTCGCAGCGCCTGTCGATCCCCTTCACCGCACCGCCGCTGGATCTCTACCGCGCCCTGCGCCGCATCAATCCCTCGCCCTATCTGTTCTATGTGGATTTGGGGCGCACGCAGCTGGTGGGTTCCTCGCCGGAAATCCTGGTGCGCGTGGAGGATGGCGAGGTCACCGTGCGGCCCATTGCCGGCACGCGCCCGCGCGGCAAGACGGCAAAAGCCGACCAGACCCTGGAAGAAGAACTGCTGGCGGATCCCAAGGAGCGTGCCGAGCACCTGATGCTCATCGATCTCGCCCGTAACGACGTGGGCCGGATTGCCAGTACCGGCACTGTGCAGCTGACTGATTCTTTTGCCATCGAACGCTACTCCCATGTCATGCACATCGTCTCGCAGGTCACCGGTCGTCTGCGCCCCGGACTCGATGCCATGGATGCCCTGCGCGCTACCTTTCCGGCCGGGACGGTATCCGGTGCCCCCAAGATCCGTGCCATGGAGATCATCCGCGAGCTGGAGCCGGTGGCACGTGGGGTCTATGCCGGCGCCGTCGGGTACTGGGGCTGGAATGGCAATATGGATACCTGCATTGCTATCCGCACGGCAGTGGTACAGGACGGGCAGCTACACATCCAGGCCGGTGGCGGGATCGTGGCCGATTCCGAGCCTGCCGCCGAGTGGGAAGAGACCCTGAACAAGCGCCGTGCCATGTTTCGCGCCGTGGATATGGCCGAGAACGGCCTCGATCCCGAGGGGAGATAAGCCGATGCTGCTCATGATCGATAATTACGACAGCTTTACCTACAACCTGGTGCAGTATTTCGGCGAGCTTGGCGCCGAGGTGCGGGTGGAACGCAATGATGCCATCGACTTGGCGGCCATCGCCGCTCTGGCACCCGAGCGCATCTGTATCTCACCGGGGCCGTGCACGCCCAACGAGGCGGGCGTGTCTCTCGCTGCCATCCGCGAATTTGCCGGCAAGGTTCCCATCCTCGGGGTCTGTCTGGGTCACCAGGCAATCGGCCAGGCCTTTGGTGGCGAGGTCGTGCGCGCGCAGCAGGTGATGCACGGCAAGACCTCTCCCATCCACCATCGCGGGCAGGGCGTTTTTGCCGGCTTGCCCGATCCGTTTACGGCAACCCGCTACCATTCCCTGATCGTTGCCAGAAACACCTTGCCCGACTGTCTGGAGGTGACGGCGTGGACCGCCGAGGGTGAGATCATGGGCCTGCGCCATCGCGAGCTGCCAGTGGAAGGGGTGCAGTTCCATCCCGAATCCATCCTCAGCAGCCACGGCAAGGAGCTTCTGCGCAATTTCCTGGAGAAGGGACGATGAGAGCGATCCGGGAAATCCTGCAGGGGATCATTGCGGGACAGGACCTTTCGGCGCGGGAGGCAGAAGAGGCCTTCGCGGCCATCATGCGCGGTGAGTGGACCCCGGCGCAGTTGGGGGCCCTGCTCATGGGTCTGCGCATGAAGGGGCAGCGGGTGGAGGAGCTGGTGGGCGCGACGCGTGCACTGCGCGCCTTCATGACCCGTGTCGAGGTCGATGGCAGTCACCTGGTGGATACCTGCGGCACCGGCGGCGATGCCTGCGGCACCTTCAATATCTCCACGGCCGCCGCGGTGGTGGCCGCTGCGGCCGGGGCGCGGGTGGCCAAACATGGCAACCGCGCGGTATCGGGGCGCAGTGGCAGCGCCGATGTGCTGGAGGCCGTTGGTCTCAACCTGGATCTGCGCCCCGCGCAGGTAGCGGCCTGTATCGCTAGTGTTGGCATCGGTTTCTTGTTCGCCCCCGCCCATCATGGTGCCATGCGTCACGCGGTCGGTCCACGCAAAGAGCTGGGCATTCGCTCCCTCTTCAATCTCATGGGTCCGCTGAGCAACCCGGCTGGTGCCTCGCATCAGGTCCTCGGGGTGTATAGCGAGGCTTGGCTGACCCCCCTGGCCGAAGCGGCGCGGGAGTTGGGCGCGCGCCACGTGCTGGTGGTACATGGCCACGACGGGCTTGACGAAATCAGCCTCTCCGGCCCCACGGAAGTGGCGGAGTTGCGCGCCGGTGAGGTACATCGCTACCGTCTGCAACCGTCGGAATTCGGACTGCAGCCGGCGCCGCTGGCGGCGCTGCAGATCGCCGATGTGAAGGAGGCGGCGCAGGTATTCCTGGCGGTTTTGCGCAACGAGCCCGGGCCGCGCCGCGACATCGTCCTCCTCAATGCCGGGGCGGCCCTCTACGCGGCCGATGTGGTTCCCGATCTGGCAACGGGTGTCCAGCGCGCGCGCGCGGCGATGGATAATGGCGCCGCCTGGGCGAAATGGGAGGCCCTACTGCAATGCGCTCGCGAGCTTTGAGGAGCCGCAAAATCTGAGGAAATATGGAAGACATACTGCAAAAAATCCTGGCGGAAAAACGCCACGAGCTGGCGCGGCGGCAAAAGCGTCTGCCGCTCGCCGATCTCGAGTCGGCGGCGCGTCTGGCCTCGCCGCCACGGCCCTTTGCGCAGGCTTTGTTGGACCGGGCAGGGACGGGCAAGGCCGCGGTCATTGCCGAGATCAAGAAGGCCTCGCCCTCGGCAGGGGTCATTCGCGAGGACTTCAACCCGGTGGAAATCGCCCGCGACTACGCTGCGCATGGTGCCACTTGCCTCTCGGTGCTCACCGATGAGTCCTTCTTCCAGGGCAGCGACAGCTATCTGACGGCGGCGCGCGAGGCCTGTGCGCTGCCACTGCTGCGCAAGGATTTTCTCATCGATCCCTATCAGGTCTGGGAGGCGCGGGCCATCGGTGCGGATGCGATCCTGCTCATCGTGGCGGCGCTATCCGATGCGCAGATGGCGGAGCTGGAGGCCTGTGCCCTGGAGCTCGGGATGAGCGTATTGGTCGAGTCGCACGATGCCGCAGAGCTGGACCGCGCCTTGTGCCTGCGGACCCCCCTGATGGGGATCAACAATCGCGACTTGCGGACTTTCGTTACCGATATCCAGCGCAGCATCGAACTCTTGCCGCAAATTCCGGCGGGGCGACTGCTGATCAGCGAAAGCGGTATCCGCCAGCCGGCGGACGTGCAAACCCTGCGCCGCGCAGGTATTCATGCCTTCCTCGTGGGCGAGGGACTGATGCGCGCACCGAACCCGGGCCAGGCACTGCAGGAGCTTTTTGCAGGCGATTAACCTGGTCCTTCTCTCGGAACACGAAGCCTACGGCGTAATGTCGGCGGCCGACTGCAGCAGGCGTTGGCCCTTGGCGCGCGCTTCTTGCAGATTCTGCGATTGCATCTTTCCCGCGGCGGTAGTGTAATCACAGAAAGCGGTATACGGAGAGAAATCTATGCAGGCGACGGTAGAATGGACGGGTTCGGGAGGAATGGCCTTTGTAGCCCATGCCGACAGCGGCCATGGCGTGGTGATGGATGGCTCGCCCGATATCGGTGGGCACAATCTGGGCGCGCGGCCCATGGAAATGGTTCTCATGGGTCTGGGCGGTTGCTCCAGCATCGATGTGCTGATGATTCTGCAGAAGTCGCGCCAGGACGTTCGCTCCTGCCGTGTCGAGATCAGCGCCGAACGCGCCGAGCAAGACCCCAAGGTCTTTACCGATATCCATCTCCAGTTCTTCGTGACCGGCAAAGACCTGGATCCGCGCCGCGTTGCCCACGCCATTCAGCTCTCCGCAGACAAATACTGCTCGGTGAGCATCATGCTGGCCAAGACGGCCAAAATCACCCACGACTATACCCTTACGGCGGTAGACTGAATGTTACTCAGCAAAACTAGCGAATATGCCCTGCAGGCTCTGATTTATCTGGCAACCCAGCCGCCGGGAGAGTTGGTGCTGAGCGGCGAAATCTGGGAGTACCTCAAGGATCCGGATGACCCGCGCGTGCCACCGCGCCAATATCTGGCAAAGATCCTGCAGGATCTCAGCAAGGCCGGCATTCTCGAATCGCGCAAGGGCCGCGGCGGTGGTTTTGTGCTGGCGCCGGGTGCGGAAGACAAGAACATTCTTGATGTGGTGGAAATCGTCGAGCGCAAGCCCCTGGGGCAAGGCTGCGTGTTGGGTCTGAAAAAGTGCGAAGACGCCACCGCCTGCCCGGTACACTATGCTTGGAAGCCTCTCAAGGCCGAGGTCATCGAACTGCTCAGCCAGCAGACCATCGGCAGCATGGCGGAGGCTGTGCGTGCGGGCAAGTATCGCATCCATCTGCCTGGCGGCAGCACGTTGCGGGTCAAGGCCTCCGCCTAGCTTCGCCCGGATTCCCCTAAACCCAGAGAGCGCCGCGGGTCATCACCCGAGACAGGCCCTGCATGGCCATGCGTAGGGGGCGGGGCAAATCCGCAGCGCCCAGTTCTTCGGCCTTCTCGGCGTGCCCCACTTCGTCGCGCTCCATCTGTTCCAGGATGCGGCGACTGCGTTCGTCTTCCGGGGGTAGATCCTGTAGATGCTCCTTGAGATGTTCCTCGACCAGATTTTCCACGGCCACGACCAGGCCCAGGTTGGCTCCGCGACCGCGGCGCGCGGCGGCATAGCCCATGCCCCAAGCGGTGGCGTACCAGAGCGGCCCGAGCAGGCTGGGGCGACTGTGGAGTTCGCGCAGGCGCTCCTCGCACCAACGCAGATGATCTTCTTCCTCGCTGCGCGCTTTGCGCAGCACGGCGCGCAATTCCGGGTCGCTGCTGCCGGCTTCCTGGCCAGTATAGAGTGCCTGGGCCATGATCTCGCCAGCATGGTTGACGCGCATCATGCGCCCAGCACGGCGACGCTCCCAGGGGCGCAAGAGCCTGTCCGGCGACCCGGCGGCGGGATTGGCCCGGCCGCTACCACGGCTTTGCCCGCTGAGGGTGCGCAAGGCATTATCGACAGAGAGTATTGCCTGATCGAGGAAATCCATAAGCTATCTGACCCGCGCTGCCATTTCGGGTTATCATGGCGCCATGCCAGTGGAGGGTCAAACATGAGTTTTTATCAGCGCCATCTGTTCCTCTGTCTGAACCAGCGCGAAAATGGCGAGCAGGCCTGTAACAACGGCGGCTTGGCAGAAGAGGTCTTTCATCAGGCCAAAAAATACGCCAAGAAGCTGGGCATTCACGGCGACGGGCAGGTGCGCGTCAACCGTGCCGGTTGTCTGGGTCGTTGCAGCGAAGGCCCGGTGGCCGTCGTCTATCCGGACGCGGTCTGGTACACCTACGTCGACGCCGAGGATGTGAAAGAGATCGTCGAATCGCACCTGCGCGACGGTAAGCCGGTGGAGCGGCTGCGCATCTGATGCTGCCCATCGATCGCAGTCACCTCTATGACGGCCAGGAACTCGCCCTCGAGTGCGTCGGCGAGGCGGTGGAGATCCCCGGTCCTGTCGGGATGCTGGAAGGCCTGACCGCGTGTCCGGAGAAAGAAACGCGGGGGATCGTTGCGGTGATTCTCCACCCGCATCCCCTCTATGGGGGCACCCTCAATAACAAGGTGGTGCATTATCTGAGCCGCACCTGCAACCTCCTCGGCATTCCCTCCCTGCGTTTCAATTTTCGTGGGGTGGGCAAGAGCGCTGGGCACTATGATGCCGGACGTGGCGAGGTGGAGGATTGCCTGGCGGTTCTCGACTGGGTGGCAGAGCGACGTCCCAGCTTTCCCATCTGGCTCGCAGGTTTCTCCTTTGGTGCCTTCGTCGCCTATCAGGCCGCCAGCCGCGATACCCGCGTCGAGCGCCTCTTGACGGTGGCGCCGCCAGTCAATCTCTTCGATTTTTCGGTAGCTCCCGTCCCCCGCTGTCCCTGGACCGTGGTACAGGGGCAGAATGACGAGCTGGTACCGGCCAAGGATGTTAGCACTTGGTTGGCGAGACTCGCGGTCCAACCGGAGCGGATCGTCCTACCCGCCGATCATTTTTTCCACGGCAAGCTGAATCTACTGCAGAACGCCTTGCTCGACCGCTTCCAGTTGCAGCTGGGAGAAGAAACACCCAACGCCAAGCCCTGCCGTGCCTTCTCCTCGGCTTGAGCTCGACGCCGTCGCCAAGGCCTACGGCGGGCGTCCCGTGCTGCGGGGTCTATCTTTTGCCGTGGGCGTTGGCGAGTGCTACGCCCTGCTCGGCCCCAACGGTGCCGGCAAGAGCACTTCGGTACGTTGCATTCAGGGCCTGACGCCCTTTGATGCTGGCCAGATCCGCCTCGATGGCCGTCCGCTGACGCAGTGGCCGGCAGGGGGGCACGGGCGGATTGGAGTGGTGCCGCAGAGCGATCAGCTCGATCCCGATTTCACCGTCGAAGAAAACCTCTGGATCTACGGACGCTACTTTCGCCTGCCGGCCGCCGAGATCCATCGCCGCAGCAAAGAGTTGCTGGCTTTTCTGGCTCTTGAAGATTTTGCCCGCCGTCCCATCCAGGCCCTTTCCGGTGGGATGCGTCGCCGTCTTTCCGTGGCCCGCGCCCTGATGCACGAGCCGCAGCTTTTGCTTCTCGACGAGCCGACCACCGGCCTCGATCCGCAGGCCCGCCATCTGCTCTGGCAGCGACTACGGGAGCTACAGCGCAGCGGCGTTACCCTGCTGCTCACCACCCATTACCTGGACGAGGCGGAACGTCTGGCGGATCGCGTGGGGATCCTCGATGGCGGGCGCATCCGCGCGGAAGATTCCCCCGAGAGCCTGATCCGGGCGCAGATTCCCGGGGAGGTGCTGGAGCTGCGCCGCCGCGATGGTGGCCTGCCCGATCCGGAAAACTGGCACCAGGGGCGGGTGGCGGCCGCCGAACGCGCCGGCGATACCCTGCTGCTCTTCGATGCCCGGCTCGATGCAGCCCGCGCCCACTTTGCTGCTGATCCGCAGTACCAGCTATTGCAGCGCCCGGCGACCCTGGAGGATGTCTTTCTGCGTCTGACCGGGCGCGAACTGCGGGAGGAAGAAGGCTGATGGCCTGGTTTCTGCCCAGTTGGGGCGCCCTGGCGGTACTGCGGCGGAATTTTTTGGTCTGGCGCAAGTTGCTCCTGCCCAGCCTGCTCGGCAATTTTGTCGACCCGCTGCTCTATCTACTGGCGCTTGGCTACGGATTGGGTCACTTCGTCGGGCGGATGGAAGGCATGCCCTACATTACCTTCATTGCCTCGGGGATCGTCGCCAGCTCGGCGATGAACACCGCAACCTTCGAGGGGCTGTACTCAGCTTACACGCGCATGGCGGTGCAGAATACCTATCTCTCGATTCTGGCGACACCCCTGCAGATGGGCGACATTGTCACCGGCGAGCTGCTTTGGTGTGCGCTGAAGGGGGCCATCAGTGCCCTGGCGATCATCATCGTGGCGAGCTTTTTCGGTGCCATCGACTGGCACTGGCAGGTCCTTCTCGCCCTGCCCGTCATTCTGCTGACGGGCTTGAGCTTTGGTGCCATCGCCTTGGCCTTTACTGCCCTGTCGCGTAGCTATGATTTTTTCATGTACTACTTCACCCTGGCGGTGACACCCATGTTCCTCTTTTGTGGCGTCTTCTATCCGCTGCATACCCTGCCGGCCTTTGCGCAAAACATCGCCGCAGTCTTGCCCCTCACCCATGCCGTTCTGCTCTTGCGTCCGCTCCTGACCGGGCACGCGCCCACGCAGGTGGAGCTGCATCTTGCCGTCCTGCTGGCCTACGCGCTCTGCGCCTATGTCCTCGCCACTGTTCTGTTGCGGCGGCGCCTTTTGCGTTGATTTCTCCGCACGACAAGGTTCCTCTTCCCTATCTGGATGCGGCCTCTAAAAGATCGAAGTAGGGCACTTGGGCTGATACCCGGACCCGTTCGGCTGGGCGACTTCCTATTGACAGGATTTGCCCGAGCGGCTTAAATAGCGGGCCTGCAACGGCGCTTTAGCTCAGTCGGTTAGAGCAGCGGAATCATAATCCGCGTGTCCGGGGTTCGAGTCCCTGAAGCGCCACCAATAAAATCAACAAATTGAGATTGTCTCTCCAGCTTCTTTTCCGGCACCTTGATCTGACCAGACAGAAACCCAAAGCGCTTCCTCTGTGAGGCTTCGGGCGTGGGCTTCCCCGCCTTCTCAACCAACCTGGAAAGCTGCGTTTTTGCCTCGTGAATATTGTACGTACGCATGATCGCGCCATGTAGTCCAAGACCATCGGACCAAGCGTACTGCAGCACAACGTAACCGCTCAAACGGCACCGTACTTCCCGGCCTGACTTGCGCGATCTGCTTTGGACAGTTACGGAGTGTCAGAGGAGCAGTAACCGTCCAAACCATGCCGTTATTGCCCTAATTGCGGTTATCTGAGTCTTTTTTTGTCGGCGGCTGGCGGTTGGGGCTGGACGGGTCCAGCGTCCCTCACTGGCGATAGGAGATGGGGT